>Ga0210059_1001028_pt1 | contig 40278 bp, 24 predicted proteins | sample Ectturendosymbi2_FD_188042 | JGI IMG/M metagenome (GOLD analysis project Ga0210059, IMG submission 188042) | Ecteinascidia turbinata endosymbiont from Florida, USA - Sample 2 (SPAdes) (version 2) | ecosystem: Host-associated > Tunicates > Ascidians > Unclassified | place: Key West, Florida... | reverse complement strand
GGGTAGATGAATGGTGAAAGGCAGCTAATGATAATCCTCGCCCTGTTGTTAGCAGGAACGTCTTCAGCACGGCCCTCTCCTAAGTAATGAGTATAATCGTTGACTGTCCGTAACCAATGCGTGAGTCTTCGAAGCGTCAGGTGCAGTATGTTTCAACAGACAGTTCTTACGGCCGCGTTCATTCTTGCTTCGCCATTTAACGTTCGTTTATGTAGGATAAATTGTGACAAACCAGGAGATACACAGTTTTCTATTTATTAATTTTATCCTGCTTAAAACAGCGGCAAGGTCTGAAAAAGTAAAGAAATTAAACACACATAAACACAAATAGCGCTACAGCTAAACACCACAGTGTAGTGTAAACACTACAGATGTAGTGACTACACCTTCAGCTTCAGCTCACAAATACGCTGCCGAACTGCAGCTGGCACAGCAAGCACGGATCAATTCAATGTACCACATGCGATGCCCAGGGCGGCGTGAAAAGAACGTAATCGCAAGCAATCAAATGTTATCATTACTTCCACTACAATACCATACCGAGTGAAAGCTTTCATTATCCTGCAAAAGTGGTTGGTGGCAATTTTGGTAAATCTGAAACTGGACTACCGCACGATTGATGAACGGACGATTTTCATTGAAATATACTGCAACAATAATTACTTCCGATTTTTTAGAATCGGCCAGCAGCATCAAATTTCTCGATTGCTTTTCGATTCCCTTAATACTCTGTGAACATTTGCAGAAAAAACGTTATTTTTGCTCATAACCAACTACGAAACTTTCAACGGTTGCGATTCGTGACATAAAAACTTTCAAGGAGTTGAAGTTGAACTTACCAGTATTGAAAGCATCGTTCATGTTGTCCTTTCACTGCACTTTTCAACGTATTTGCAACGATTTCCTTCACTTTTGTGCAGGTTTTAAATAATGGTTTATGTGCGGTTTGCCGATGCTGAATTTACTTTCAATAAAACAGTGGCTGTTGCAGGCAACGGGTCGCCGGTCGCCAACTTGTTCTCGATAGTTTAAGTTCTAACCTTGGTGGGTCCAAGAAAAGTAGTGCAAGCTTGTGGTCCAAAGCAGTTACGTTGGTGCTCTAAACGTTTTGTGAAATCTGTTTTACAATTGCAGAAGAAAGCCGACAGATGGAAAACATTTGCAATGCCAGTGAAAATCTAAAATGTTGAGCAGAACCACTAGTGCAATGGCCAGTCATGATACTTGTTCTGCAGACTGTTTGCCCAGAGCTCACCTGCTTCCCTTCACCGACATCGTGTGGATTACTTTCGGTTACGTCGCGCTCATCATTGCCAATTGGTTGGACGCCTATTCGTTGCATGTTCGTCGCGTGATCGCTTCGATAGCGCATCGTCGTCGCGAGAAGGCACGGATCGTTATGCTTTACAACGACGTCTTGCGGAGACGGAAAAACCAACTCTATCACGTGCGAATGACCATCTAAAAACTTGCTCGAAAACATTGCTTAAGTGTAAGGAAAAATTCATGGCTATCCAGCGTATTAACTTTCGCAGCACATTTTGATTCAGATATTTTGGAAAACAACTGATTTGCGGCAGTGAAAGTCTAAATATATGCTTTCGTTTCAAACCATCTTTTGTGACAATTTCTGAAAAATTTATACGAATATTTACTTTAAAACGAGAGAAAATGCAAATGTCAAGACACGGTACATACATGGACATAAGTACAGTACATATAACGATCTGAACGGCGAAGTCACGAGAACAACTGCGGAAAGTTCTTGTACAACGCAATTTACGGGGTGTAGCCAGAAATTTTGATTTCGGGAGACCAACAACACGGATACCTCGCTTTGCTTATGATTTAAAGAAATGTTCATAAAGTGACGTCATTTTGTTACAATGGTCCATGCGGTGTCCCCCTTGGCTATGACTCTGTCTTACAGCATACCTTGTTGCTCTGTATAGTGTTTTAAAGTAAAGGGCGAGTTTCAAAGCTTTACAAAATTTCGTTATTGAATTAATCAGTAGTGGGTTTCAGCTGTCAAAGATGTTGTAGCAGTAAATCAATTAGTTACTTCTGAAATAATAGAGCCCTATTTACTGCAGCACAGTGGCCTCTAGTGTTAAGCGATTGGTCAATATTACACTGTTCTTGAATTTCATGAGCTTTTGTAGGCAAATTTGTAGCGTTTTTGATGCGGATCCTACGTTTGGTGTTTCCAACTGGTGTTTCCAAATTTCCAGTATACAGAGCGTGCTTGTTGAAGCTCTAAGGGATGTTTGTTAAATCAGCTAGAACAGTTTCTCGTGAGCTTTCCTTGGGAAATCGTGTCCATATTGGTGTTGCGGAAGCACTTTGCTGTGCAAAATTTGTCTACATGCTGTTTACCATCAGCCTATAGCATAAAGGATTAAAACACTATATTTTGCATTGCTTGGAAAATGGCAACATAAAAAAGGCATGAACAGTGTGCGTCCACTGAGTGCATTGTGTTTGTTTAGTCCATACCGTATGGGGTTTCTGTAACAAGGGAGTTGACATAGGCCTACAGCTAATCAGATCGAAAACCTGGAGATATTTCGTGGGAAGCAACACGGTTCTGCATGAAAATGCATATGTCCGAAAAATAAACTACCAAAAACGCTAGAAATCACGGAAATTTAACGAAGAGAACTTTTGAACTACACGAAAGAGCTATAAATTCCGATTAAAGGTGGCATTGCCAATTGTTGTTGAGAAGAATGTAGGAAAGGCTTTAATTTCAGTTTAATGTCTAACTCTAAAGCAATCGCAGAACCAAAGTCGGCACCACAACAGACAAAATTTTGAGGGAGCACTACACCAAGAGGGGCATACTTTCACGCTTTTAAGTCAAAGCGACAATATAGGTGACACCTGCTTAGGGCCCTGTAGTAAATCTATACGCTCACATTGACCATTGCCTCTAGCTAGGATAATAGATAGAAGTGTTGCTGCAGCAGATGCCTCGATGGTGCAAGTACGAAATGAGATCATGTAACACGAAAGCCGAGCCCCGATGAGAGTGTTAGGCAGGCATTCCGAATAACGTAAACAATTGATTCAAACAAGAACTTACGGTTTCGGCATCAGTACTGCGGCAAGGAAAAACAAAAGGAAAGCGTGAATACTCATCCACAACAGTCAATATATAATAGTTTTTGATCTAGGACGGCAATGGGCCTTTAGAAGTCTAAGCTCAATCGCTCAAAAGGTTGAGAGGCTTCAACCAGTTGAGCATCTGGCTGTTTATAAAAGTTCGGCTTTACATCAGCGCATAAAACCTCATTTTGTAGTTGCAAATTGTTCTTACGCATTGATGAGTGTCTTTTTCTCCCCTGTTTTCACTCGCAGTCTGATATTTTTGCAGTAATGAACTGCTGTGTCGTGGCGTTGAGTTTTTTTTTTCTCCAATACCCTAACCTGGAAGGCTGATAGTTCATATTCAGTGCAATGACACAAAAATAAAGTGATTGCGTGCAGAAGATTGTGCATATTATGTCAAGAAACGCCGCCAAAACGTTGGTTTGGAAACATGAAAATGATGTCAGATTGTGACGTCACAAACAACGCGCACTAAATACAAATGACACCATATGCCACAGAATGATCCCCCTCCCCATCAAAATTTTCTGCATACGCCACTGCATGTGAAGGTTCAGGAATTAATAAATCTACTGTTCGTTGTTGCTATGCTAAAGTCCAAAGGACAATCGTTAGCACTGATTAGCCGAAGATGTTTGTCCACAGAACAGCACAGGAAGCTTGATTTTTGATTTACTTTGCACAGTAGGTAAAAATACACGTTTAACAAGTAATCACTGTACAGACAAAGTCGCTTGAAATTTTTCACTCTTTTTACCTGTATTTTTCCTGAGATGATGTGATATGATTTACTGCAATTAATATATTGCATCGATCATTCTGTTTAAATAAAAGCTGATGGTGCCTGAAATAGTATGCAGAATATATTCTCTAAGATTTTAATGTCTGATTCTTTGCTCAAAAGGGATGCCTCTCGATAGACAGCATCGATCATTATTAATTTCAATGTAAGTTTTATGAACGTAATTTAACTTGATTTCTTGCAGAATTTTTGAAAGTTTGTTTCACGCAGACAGATTAGCTGAAGTTATGTTCATTTTGTTACATCGCTGCAATGTATGTATCAAAAAAACACACGCTTTGCGTAAACATTGGTTATTCCAGGAATTATCATAATTTCCATGCTCATGAATTTGTCAAAGTTTTACACAATTTTCAGAAAATACTAGAAAAGAGTAAAACTAATTTTCACCTCATTGTGAGTCAAGTAGTTTTTTTGTTCTTTTCGACTTGAATAGCACAAATTTTCAAAATCCTGCACAGTACCTCTTGATGCTCCCCTATAAGCAACGTAAAACAATTGCGACAAGACCCTGCGTAACCCCCTTCTCAGGTGTAGGCAGGGACCGAGTTTGCTAAAAAAACTTCAGAGGGAAAAACCTTATTATTTGCATTTTGATGACGTCACCATGCTCAGTCAACCGTGGTAAGACTTGAAATGCACAAATTGGGGCACATTCGGAATTGATATATTTTTGTGAACATGGATCCCCTGTCTACGCCCATGGTGGTGGTATAGCAACTAGTAGTATTTAAGTATACAATCGTGCTATATCTAGATAACTAGCACACTGCATTTAATATGAAAGCTTATTAATTCTGAGAGTTGGCCTTAAAATAGACAAAATTATATTCAAAAATTGTGAGAATCAATTCAAATTTGATCACTTCCGATCAATAAAATGTACTGCTACTAGTGGCGGCTCCAGTGGGGTAGTTTGGGGCAACTGCCCCCATTAAAAGCCTGTGGCGCCCTTTCTGAATGGCCCCCCTTTGCCACAAATGCGCCCCTGTTTGGTGTCCACAGAAGTAAAAACAAAAATAAAAAATACTCTAAAATAAACAATGCTTTTAGCTTGGTTAAACGACAGGATGTTTGATCCGGTCTTTACCCAACCTCTTATGGAAAGCGTGAATGATTATACTGTTTCGTAATATCACCACTGTTTCGTTATTTCTTTGTCGCGTGAGTACTGCCCGCCTTACGTTATGTAAGTAATCACTAACGCAGTCACTTTCGCTTAGCACAGTTTTCGACTTGCCGCTGGGTTGTACGAACTGGTCTGTTTATTACAAGTTTATTTCTTTAATGCCTGATGACAGCCTCGAATGGAAAAGGAGTGAAAATAGTAATGCCGTATGGAAAACGTATAACTGACTCAAGACTTTGCAAGCCTACAAAATAACAGCGGAAAAACAATTTCAGGGTTTGTTGCCAGTGCAGTTCCTAAGTCCGCAGTATGTCTGCATCTTAGGTTTGCAACATAAACATGAGCGGATGAGTTTCTTGGCCAAGCAAAGCACCTGACTTAACCATAATGCAGCGTGTTAAGGAAGATGTTAAAAAACCGTGCAGTTCACTTTAATTTTCGTTGGTAACGGTGCCCACGTTAAAAATATTGTGGGCCCTGCGCCGGCTCTACACAAGCAGCTTCGATTGAAAGTATCAGCTTGCGTAGGTTGGTAGGAGTAGCGCGGAACCCCCTTTGGCGAGGGGCCCGATTGGAAGCAATCGGTCCAATCGGCTAAAGGCCGGCCCTGCATCTAGCACAACTTTAGTTCTCTGCTTGTATAGCCATTTAAAGCCATTTGACCTTCAGAAGATGGTAGACGGTGGTGCATAACGAACGTTTCTTCATTCTTTGACCACTACAAACATTCACTTCAACTTTGATAATTTTGCGTACAGAATTTCGTTATGATGTCATTACATTATCACAATCATTCTTAAGTTAGTGCAAACCTTACTTTTTTATGATCCTTTTCAAATTTTTCGCAGAAAATTCTCTCATGCAAATCATCGCATCGTATTCATTCCACGCTTTCATCAAAACTGTTTACTTACATTCATTTTAAACTCTGTGCATTCTTTTATCTTAGTTTTTGGTTTGCGAGTTATTTGGCAGCAACAGTGATGTTGCAACTCACTTTTTCTGCGCTATGTTGAAGCAATAACACTGCAGCATCGTGGTTCCCAACCGCTGTGCCGTGCGAACTCTACGTGTCACAATGCGTTAGAGTTAGCTGAATTTGATAGCTTGTATGTGATGTGCAAAAAGGCATTATCGTAGATGGCAGTTGTCCGGGTGGCGATTGTCCCAAGAGGCAGTTTTCCTAGGTGACAGTTGCCCTGGTGGCAGTTGTCCAGGTGGCTATTGTGTTTCATACCTAATTCATATTAACCTATTAGGCCTACTTTGGGCACTAAAAGCTTCAATAGTTTTCCTTACTGGATAAAGTTGTCCTGTTGAAACGCATGCATTTTCTCGAAGTTTCAAATTTATCGTGCGTTTTCAAGTTAAGTTTGTAGGAAACTTGTTTTTTGTTTGTTTGTTGTGTAAGGTCTTAGCACAGCCAGTCTCAGTAAAAACAAATCTTCAAATCTCACTGCGGTTGATGAAGTGGTTTGACTGAATGTTGCATGTTTTCCAAGAGCCTCACTGTTACCACAAGTGTTTTAAAATTGGTTTCCAACGTTTTACCAGTGTTGTGAGAGGTCGTGCTGATTTGATTCCAGCTGCTACAAAATTTGAAGAATTTTATCTGCATTTCAAATAACCAGGTCTCTGCGCCAGACAAAAACAATAGAGTTTTGGTGATTGTACAAGCGCGTTGGTTGTACTAAAGTTTCTTCTTAAGTAACTGCAGTGGAAAAAATAAAGGGTTCTCTTGTTGTCTTTCCAATATTTTCATACGTGTGCAAACTGCAATGTTGTAGCATACCAAATTTCTATTTAGCTTGTTGTGCATTGTGAAATATCCGCATAATTGTGACGTCGAACATGTGAAACGCCCGCTAATTTGCGCCGTCGTATTCGTGGCGTCGAACTTCTAAAAAGTTTCTTTTGACACATGATGATTACGTATTTATCTGAAGAAAGCAACTGAACTCCTTATGGTAATTATTAATTACCAATAGTAATTAATTATACATTGACACGTGAATCATATGATGACTACAAAAGCATTTACAAGGAACTTTATTTCATTTCAAGTTTACTGGGAAACCTTTTCTACTGAACAGTCTGGGTGCAGCAAAGCATTTGACGCATAAATTTGTGTAAAGCAACGATATTCTTCGACAGTTGTGAAACACACAACCGTGGTCAATCTGAAAGTTTTTAATTTGGTTTCAAACGCCTTCTGTACCACTGAGTCCACCACAGGGGGAATCCAGCTAGTAAGGTGGGGGACGTTTTCAGTAAAATTTGGTAGTCACATCTCATTACGAGTTCACTACTGGAAGAGGGGTGAAGTATTCTTCACAACACTGTGCTATAATAGTCGCCAATATACAGGGCAGAGTTTAACTTATAGTGGAGAAAGACTGGTTGAGTCAATGGTTGGCGCAGGAAAAAGCTGCGAAATTACAATTCCTACCGATATATTTAATTTAAAACACTGTTGTTGCTTTAGCATTTTATAAACAAACGCTATGAACGACTGGTCGCAACTGACAGAACTTAGCAATTTACTTCCAAAGTATTTTTTCTGATTTTTTTCTACTTTATAAGATTTTTATACGTTTGTGCTTGTGGCTTATATGTAGCCTACATATAAATATCCAAGGTTTCAGATTTTTCACTTTAGCATTAGCGAGATGCGGCACGTTGCCACGTGGCAACGCTGATCACACATAAGTACATTGGTTGAACTGCTTTCAAGTAAACGCAGTGGTTGATTGCGCATGCGGTATCAAATCAAACTTATCATAAGTATCTTAATAAATCAGATGACACAAAGCTTTAATTTATTTTCGCACTGCTTTAAATGACTATGTTAAGTCTGTTTATAGAAATTTTGTACTGTATTAGCAGTTTGCGCTTCAAAGAAACCACAAAATAAGGTGCATATTGGAAGGAAAATTTTACCAGTCGTGAAACACACAAAAATACAGATTTTTACGTCTGTTGCGGGTATTTGGCGGGAAATGTGGAAAAACGCCCCTTTCCACTGACCAGGGTTGACAGATCTTAAAGCATATGGAAGCAAGCCATCTTTTCTATTTACAAATATAACTTTCGTTTATCTGTAGCCACGCCAATAAATGCCCCATCACAACGTTTCCCTCCAAATGATGTCGTCTTGAAAACTAGCTAAATTCCACGTTTTGGCATGAATATCCTGCACTAAAAGAAGAAAGACTTTTTATTTTAATTAATGTGATAGCACTTTTTCATGCATCTCTTTGTGCGTTAACGAATCTATAATGGAAACGAAGTATCTGTAATGACTGTGCCACGTGCACTAGACCAGGGCTACTCAAACTGTGGGTCGCAACCCCACTTGTGTTCGCGAAATGTAATTTTGGGTTCGCGAAACAAATTGGCTTGACGAATCAGATATAACAATTTTTGTAAACTTTACAACAAAATTAAGCAGGCCCACAGTGAATCTATTTCTACTGCATTTTTAGGGGCAATGTCGTGCTTGATGCTGTCAGTTGTTTACTAGGATGTCTGCCTGAGCTATCAAATGATAATAATAATCAACCAAGCACAACAACTTATGCGTTGCTACATCATGATTGTTTTAACCTGCTGACCAGTATTGACCTTATTGCATTCATTACGACCAGGAAGGAATGCTTCTGTTTAGAACTTTAGGTCTATAAACTAGGGGCTATAGGCTAACTGCTTTGAGAACACACCGAGTAGTTTTAGACTAAAGCTGAAAACTTCATGCAGTACAAAGTTTCAGAAGCACCTTGGACTTTGATTCAGGAAAAATTGCATCCACAAACCAATAAACTGTATACAGTTGATATTTTAGGAGGCCACACACCTGCCATGTCCGTGAGTTTGCGGTGTTATTAAACGGCAAATGTTTGCAACTGGAATTTTCAAAACAGAGTTTATGTCATTTTTGGATAAGAACAAAAAATGAATGCGCAGTCATTTCTGATCCAGCCATTCATAAACTCTTAGACGTTAGCACAACGTATTTGTGTGAAGCGGTATTCTCAAAATTTATAATCATGAAGTCCAAAAACTGATTCTTTTTGAAAAATGTTAAGAATGTCCTTCGTTCTGCGTTGTCTTGTATCAACCTACCAATGATTGATCTGTGTAAAAATTATCAAGTGCATCCATCTCATTAGTTGTGCTTGACAATTTCTATAAACTGCATTGTATTTTTGTTAATTTTTTTGCCTTGCTGTTGCCTTTACGTGGTAGTTTTATTATTGTGCAGCTGCTTTCGTGGATTGTGTGCATTTGTATGATTTCGCCACAGACAAAAATTCCGTTTGTGATTTGTGATGATACGTTTACACATATCAATTAACATCTAGGATATCCACCAAGGGTCGCATAAAGAAACTTTTCACAAAATGGGTTGCAGAGCAAAAACGTTTGAGAAGCCCTGCACTAGACAATACCAAGCATGGACTAACGGCGGCCGATCTTGCATAAGTACAGCTTTTGCGAGAGTAAGATGGTATTTTAACTTTTGTAAAAGTAAACCATCCGACCGCCTTATTATAAATTTACCCTAAGAGCTATTCATTGACATTGGAATGGGATGCTGTAGCAGAGGCGTAGTGATAACAAAAGAAGTGTGGGAACGCACCCAAACTACTCATTTTCAAGTAAAACATGTGTGAGAACGCGAAAAGAGTTTTGTGGGAACTAACCCAAAAACAGCTATTACCAATGCTATTACCAATAATTGCACAATTATGCTAAGGTGCTACGCAGCAGGATTGCTTATCATTTGTTCATTTATGCGACGTCTGGAGCTACACACAATAACTCCGAGAGACAAAATATACAGTATAATTTGTCTAATTCGCCATCGCCTAATTCGTCAATTCGCTCAATTCCAATTCGTCACCTCTTTCTGTCGCTGAGAAGCGTTTTGTTCGGCTGATCCGTCATTTGCAGTTTCAGTTGTGATGTTTAAGCTGTTAAAACGTGTGGGAATTCAAACAAATTAAGGATCTTTATACGAGATTTGTTGCACCTCGCAAATTGTTTATCGAATTTATGCATGAGGTGCGAAGCGCGACCCGACTCTCCATAGAGATAACGCAGAAAGTCTTTAAAGTTTATTAAAGATTTCAAACGTACTAGATTAAATGCAGGAGTGTAGATAGAGTAAAGCAAACCCTTTAGATCCCGCGCCCGCCAAAATTTTAGCGCACATTTAAAAATTTTTTAAAAATCGTATTAAAACGCTACAACTCGCCAGTCAATTGGGCTAGAGAGTTGTTCAAGTTATCCACGGATTCAGCAAGTCTTTTGGTTTCAATTAAAAACACATCATTTGATTTGGGTGTGAGGTTTCCTCTTGGTGACGTCACAACGAAGGCATATTTTTAAATTTTTTACCCACTTTAACTAGCCCTGGGCGCTAATCCAATGAGCCATTTTTATGGATCAAACTTTGTTTGGAAACTAGACGATCATCCGCGTCTACAGAGCTCTTGATTGGCCTTCTAGCATGTCTGGAATTAACGTTATTGCCCAAAGAAACCGTTGTGCATAAAATTCCAAAAATAGTAGAAAAAACATTAGTCTCCCACTGACGGCATTTTGGCTCGCGATAACTGCTGCGAAAATATGCCAGAGAGCTATTCGAACCCTCAAGGAAAACTCGTGAAGTCTTGTAGTAGCTTTCACAGATCTGTTTCAGCCGTACAGCATACCCCCCGATTGGGGGAGGGGCACGTTGTCACAGGGGGTCCAAAATGCAGTCCCGTCACCACTTCGCCACCCAGAGAAAGCTTCGATCCCCCAACTTGAAATATGAAGCACTAGAAATCAGTGAAGTTAGTGGACCCTTTGAAAGAATAGTGCTTATGCATTGCAGTTACTTTGGGTCCCCTTTGAAAGCAAGGGACACATTAAAACTGCTGTTGGGGGCCCCTTTGAAAGCAAAGTAGCCCACTAACACATTACATTTTCGGTTGGACTCCCTTTGAAAGAAAGGTACTTTACACAGTTGCAAAGGGGGGGCCAAGGCAAAAACCTCCCTTCCTTCCCTTAAACACACCACTGTATATAACCTTGGCAATGATCTTATATGAGAATATGAAACCGATTGAACACGTTCTGCTTCATCCGATATGCGTACTTTCTCACCTGATGTGCGCATGTAAACACTGTAATGTAAAGTTATCTTTGTATTATTGAACACATTGAAGTTGCTGATGAGTTTATCACTTCAAAAAACACAGATATCACGCGATTTTCATCGCTGTCACGACTTTGCCGGGTTGCCATGACGAGTCTCGCATTCACTTATCCGGCCCTGCCTACATGTCTAGTTGTGCAAGTCCAGAAGTCAGACTTCCACTTGATCAACGTATTTTGTGTAGTCATTGTTGTAAAAAAATGTAGCCTGCTGTGTCTAGCCCAGGTAGTCTTCTCTTATTTTGTACTGCATAGCAGCAAGATACCGTTGATGCTTACGACCAAAGTTACACATTTGCGCAGCCTGCTGTTCAGACAACAAGATGGAGTTAATTGTGTAGTTAGAAGAGTCTATTTTGGGGGGTGTCTCGAAACAGAGTAGTGCAGATAGTGGTTTATGGATGTTAACCGATGCGTCCACCCATAGATTTGTCCACGCCTTACTCTATATTTGTTAAAAATTTGTAGGCGATTTGAAATACAAAATGTTATTAATCCAAACATGTACCATTCACCAGGAGATTAACAGTCCAGTCATGCGTATTTCGGCCAGTTAAAAGCCCAATGCGCAGGCTTTATAAGCATATTTCACATAAGCTCATGGTAAAGTTTATCAATTAGTGCTAATGAAAGAAAACGTTCATGGCGGCGCACATGCTTTGACCGGCCTCATGTTTGCTCCTTCGGCAATAATGTTTTGATAACTGAACGATAGGATTGATTCTGCTTTCCTTCAAATTTTTTTTTACATTGGCATTTCATTACGACATCTCTAAATGATCGCCGTCAATTAAATGACAATGATTCACGACCCAATTCCTTTTGTCAAGCTTGTTCCAAAATTTTAGTTGGAAACTACGAGCCTATTATGCGTATTTTCGGGAAAATAGATATAATTAATTTGCACAATCTGCAAATGCTGTTCATGTTGTGAATTAAATATCAATTTTCAGAATAACTAGGCCCCCAATGGAAGACTCTCTGGCGACGGTTCTGCCCAGGCTCGCAGGCACAGTGCGGCATTCGGGGGCAGTTACCCAAAATCTTTTTTGTGACCCCCAAATTTTGTTGTGCTCAGAAAAAATTTTTTAAAACATATGATGAAAATAAAAATCTTTCCCCCATAAAAATGTATTTTGCCTCCCCAAGCCTTAAAACCTGGCTACGGGCCTGGTTCTGCCAAAATTGTGTCTGCAATTAGGATATTGTGTTTTGAAGTCCATTCGGTCACGAGATGCAGCATAACGTCGCAAACTTTTTTTTATAAATCACCATTAGGGGGCGCTCTGTAAGCATTTTTGTGGGGCCAGACTTGGGCTGATATGGCACTGAGATTGCACTAAACGAAAACCTTTTGAGGTTTGGGTTTGGGTTTTTTTGTGGATGTGGTCAGAGTTGGGGTATATTTTACTATTTTTTGGTTATTCTTTTATGACGTCATCACCCGGACAATGAGCTAAAATTGTGACTCAAACTTTGGTTGTATTCTAGGCTGGAATATGAAGCTGTAGAGACCTAGATCGACTTTCTGGCGTTTCTGGTGCCCAAGTTAGATCTGAAAGCCCCTAGTCTTGTAGGGATTCTCTAGGAAATTGGTGAGGATTCCCCTAATCAATTTATGCCTATCTTGCCATAACTTTTGAATCAGAAATACTAGAAAGTCCTTCAAACCCTCTCAAGATTCGTATTCCAGCCTATAATCCAAGCAAACTTTGAGTCACAAAATCTGATGGATTGTTCGACTCCCAGGATATGACGCCATCATCCAAATGAAAACAAATATGCATACGCATGCTCTCATTATGTAAACATCAACAAAAAAACAGAGATGTCAAGCTAAAAATTTTTTTGCAGTCTAAACTACAAGTCTTCAGTAGTTTTTTGAGGGCTTGAACAGCTCTCTAGCCTATTCTGGCGGTTAGTTATGGCCATATCCAAACTGGGTGTTATTCAACCAAGGTTTCCTTTTGCAGGGGTAGAAATTTTGACCACTTTTTGGTTTTGGTGGCATAAGTTTGGATCCAGATATGCTAGACAGCCAATCAAGGGCTCTAAAGACTCGGTTGTTAGCCTAGTTTCGCAAAAAACTTGAGCAAAAAAATTGGCTCATTGGATTGGCGTCCAGGGCCGCGTAAACTAGGCCTAAATTAGGCCAAGAAATGAAAATGATACTCCCGCTTGTGACGTCCTCCCCCAGAGAACTACAAACCCAAAACGAAAAAATTTTTTTTTCAATCTCAACTAAAAAACTTGCTGAATCCGTAGATGGTTTGAACAGCTTCTAGCTCAATCGGCTGGCGAGTTATAGCGTTGCAAACCCTGCGCCAAAATTTTGGCGATCCCGGGACATAAAGAGTTGAGTATAATTTAGCGAACAACCATTACGTCATAAAGTTTTATTTTGCTGCAAATAAAAGCACTATGTATACGAGTTACTACGATAAAGTACACGAGCTGCTATGATCGAGTTTTAACCTGTTTGCATAATTCGTCACTTCGCCTAATTCGTCACTTTTTTCTAATCCCCCTGAGGTGACGAGTTAGGCAAATTCTACTGTATATCTTCAATATACTGTATACATATCAACAGCAATGCAAAGATTCATGCCATCGCTGTTATCAACTCTGGCTTGAGGATAGCTAAGGGTCTAAAAGAGTTTGGCGATGGTGTTGCAGGCAGAAGACGATTTTGTGTTTCTCTGTTGACGCATTGATATATATACGAGAACTCGTTACTTGCAAATAATTCCACTGATACCAATGCAGAAAATAACAGGATATTGCAAACAAGCCATTTGATTCAAATTAAGAATTGTTTCCCACAGCCAAATAAGTGTTTTTCCTGATGAAACACCAAAGCAGGTCTTTGCGATTTTACAATATTTATCAGCCAATTGGTTCTTATAAAGCACTTTCACAAGCCATTTGCTGGCTCCCTGTGCGTAAAATTAGAACAGGGCAATTTTTTCAGACGCTCGTTTCCAAAAAAACACCTACTGATAAATCTATGCCAAATTTTCCAACAAATGTTGACGCATTGCAAATTCAAGTGGGTATAGTCGATGTTCCGCAAGGTATGGTTTGCCGACTACCAGCATTATGCAAAGAGGCGAAGCTTCAGCAGTGACAAATGTGTTTAACTAACCTATTCTGAAGTATTTCTGATGCGTTTTTAATGCAAAGACCTCGCCTGAAGTTAAAAATTGTGTTGTTTTTTTGTTAAAGTAGTTTAAGTATTTTATACTTCTACACCAAAAAGTATATTTTTAGTACAAACCCTCCTCAAAGAGGTTTCCGTCGCGTTTGATAAATAAGTCGGGATGTTTTTCTTGAATCATGTCGCTCGTTTCATGCAAGTCTTTATCCTATAGCAATTTGTTAATGCTCCTTAATATACAGGGGTATACCTTGTGAGTGAAAAAACAATACGATTGAAATACAGACAGCTTCAATGGAAAAAGATGAGAACAGTTCTTGCACACTTTAACAAAACCTTAGCAAAGCTACTGCGTCTGGCACTTGAATACTTTTCGAAATGTTAAGAAAGGTGACCACCATTTCATTATGGCAAGATAATAGTGTTCATTGCGATAACAGAGAGTTTATTGTGACAACGAGAAGGTGCTTTGAACGGCAAAGCTCACAACGTTTTTAAAACCAATGTACAAAATAAACAATTGCATAATTATGAGTTGAAGCATTTCCTTTTAAAAGTTCAATAAAAACAAGATGAAGAAACAAATTGCCAATACAGATAATAGGGCTGCAACTATGATCTGTAAAAGTTGCATGCCATTGAAAAGATTCGCATAACGAAGCGTTCACTGGCTTTCCCCTATATATATAAGAAGAAAAATGACAGAAAAGTCCATTTTGACTAATTTCTAATTGATTACGTTCCCGCTGAACAGCAGCAATTCAACTTACTAGAATCAACTAGATAATTGAAAAAAATTATGCAGAAAAGTGAAAGAGGTCCAGTAACACGTTTGTTTAGAGTGAAATCTTCTAATTCTTGCTCGTTGGCCGTTATGATCAAACGGTTTTAATATCACCATACACGTAGTTTCTGTTGTAGTAATATGTAACAACTTTTTAATGTGTTTTAACCAAAATAAGCTGTTCTGTTTTGGGGCATGTTTAAGAAGCGTCATGTAATAAAGGTTTAATGATATATAACAAAGATTAACACTTTCCATGACCGTGAGAGCCACCGTGCAGTGGGTTGAGCAGGGTACTGTTTTGTTCGAAATTACTCCGAAAGAACGTCACCTTGTATTCAGTTTGTAAATCGTTCTGATCGTTCTAACCTTGTATATTACTCGTTAATCGTAGACACCTCCGTGGCTACTATTTTGTCCGAATTTACGCTTAAGGAACATAACCTTGCATATAGATCGTTAATCGTTTTTCTTTGAAATTTGTCAGAGATTGCATAGTCGAATGTACATGACGCAAACGATGTTTTGAAGCAAAAGCATACTTTTATGGACTTTTAGTGCCGCACCTCAATTTTTTTCGAAAGTACCTGAATCAAAAATAACTGCGAAAGCGTAACGCGTTGAACGACCATGTATTTTTTCCTTACGTTCAAGCGATGCTTTCGAGCAAATTTTTGGATGGTCATTCGCACGCGATAGAGTTGATTTTTTCGTCTCCGCAAGACGTCATTGTAAAGCATAACGATCCGTGCCTTCTCGCGATGACGATACGCTATCGAGGCGATCACGTGACGCATACGCAACGAATAGGCGTCCAACCACGTGGCAATGATGAACGCGACGTAACCGGAAATAATTCATAAGATGTCGGTGAAGAAGAAGGCCAGCTCTGGGCAAACATTCCGCTGAACAAGTACTATGACGGGCCATAAAAGTCGATCAATATAAAGTTACTTTGACCAATCGTAAATTCATTCATTTGTGGTTTACTGTTAAATAGTAGGATTCGACAAAAGTGGTTGACCTTCATTAGGCGTTTTGGAAAGTCAGCCACCTAGCATCCAGACAGTTAATAATGTTTACAATGGCATCTGCTATTCAGGGTACAAACGCAAGAAAATGAAGCTTATCTGCTGATAACGCAGACGCTTTGGGTCGTCGTGGCCGTTTTTTAGCAATTGCTTCAAAATTCTCTAGGATCTGCTATCAACTGAAATGAATTTTAGCAATGACTTGTTATGAGCAGGCACAAGTTAATCTTGATTTATGCTGTATAGCAACTATTAAACCAGAAGCACGATTGGGTTTGCTCAATAATTTAACTTTTCACTAGCATTGCTAATGTTTTCAATCCATCAGCTTTCTTCTGAAATTGTAAAACAGATTTCACAAGAAAGTTACAATCACCAACGTGACTATTTTGAAACAAAAGCTTGTACAGTTTTCTTGCACCCACTAAGGTTAGAGCTGAAACCATCGAGAACATCTTCGTTATCTTCGTATGGGCGGAAAAGACTTTTCAGTAGATTGGTGATAGTTCCGTTGCCTTCAAGAGTCACTGTTCTATTTAAAGTAAATTAAGCATCAGCAAATCCGACACAAAGGTTTATTTAAATCGTACACAAAGGAGAGAAGGAATACATTACAAATACTCTGAAAAAAGAAGAGAAAAGGACATTAAATGAACTATGCCTTCAATATCGTTAGGTTTAACTTCAACTCCTGGAAAGTTTGCAAGTCACGAATCGCAAGCGCTGAGCTTTGCCGAGTTGGTTATCAGCAAAAATAATTTTTTTCTGCATAAGTTCACAGAGTAATAAGGAGTCAAAAAGCAATCGAGGAACTTGGTGCTTTTAGCCAGTACAATAAAAATCGGAAACAATCATTATTTCAATAGGCCTATATTTCAATGAAAAATGTCCGCTCATCCATCGTGCGGTTGTAGTTTCACATTTTCCAAAATTGCCACCAACCGTTTCTGCAGCATAACGAAAGCTTTCACTCTGTAGTGGTGATGGTGAAACGCTATTTCCAATCCACACCCGTATTTTACGTATCGTGTTTCATGTAAGCCACGTAAAATCAATCTGTGAACAGAAGGAATCTTTACTGGAATTTTTCCAAGGTTGTATGCACAGTACGCCTGTCCTACGCATTTAAATTGCCACGACGTCGTTGATGACGTCTTCAAAACGTGACTTGGTAACTGATTGCAGCAATTGGCAAGCATTGCAAAACATTGCAGTATGAGCTAAAGTGATACTAATTTCTCTTTCACTGCGCACGATAGAAACTGTTCACCACTGTTGAATAAAACTCACACAACATGTATGTAAGCTATTTAAAAAAATCACTTCACTTGTTGTATCACGGTTAAATTGAGAATGTAGAAAATAGAATAGGCGATCAGCAATGAAAAAGATCTGTAGATTGTTTGGTCGGCCAGCTTGAGAACTTTGAATAACTGCAAAAAGGTTTTTCAACACAAATTTACAGCAATGTGAGAGATTTAAGCAAAAATATAAGATGTGACTCAAACACAGTTGGCATATGAAAATTCAATCAATCACCATTTAAAGTGACAACCATCGGGTTTGAAATGGATTTTCTGCGACCTTGTTTGATGCTAAAAACTGAACATTTTGAAACTTCCTTCTCAACGGCACACGTTCATTTCCGCGCGATTTGGCCACATTGACCTTTGGGGCACAGGATGCGTTAACAGTCCTCAGTTGATAACAAATGCAGCACAAACGATTGCCAAAATCACGTAAACGTTTTTACAAAATTTGGTTTGCAGATCTTATTATTGCTCACAAAATAAGACATGACAGCAACGACTAATGCATTATGCATATTAGCATTCCTACGCTTTGCAGTCCACGCTAGCAAAGCAGTTTTTGAAGATTTTGAATACAGCAATATAACTTATTGGCGTAGATGTAGGAAGATAAAAGCAAAACTGTAACCAAACAAATAACAAGGAAGAAAGCACTGTGCATGCAAAACACAAAGTAATTGCCGTAATCCAATGTCACATAAAACCGAACAAAAACGGACTCACTGTAACAACAATCAACTGCTAAGCATAGCATGCTATAGATTTCACAAAGATGTCATCGGCCAGGGAGGGTCAAGTTACTTCCCGCGGTGCCATATGCAGACCACTGCAAATTTTTTCGGCCCTCGTATGTACCATGCATACGTGTATACAATAAAATATGGCAATATGAAACATATGAAACATGCCATAAAATACCATCCTACTGATAAAATAAACTAAGTTTGAATAGTAGAAAAGAAAATATATTAAAAATTGAAAATTGAAAATATTAAAAAATATGACATAATTTATAAAAAAAATGTAATTTTTAAAAACTGGCCCTTCGCTGGGTACTAAAAGAAAAATGGGGTCCTTACTGCAATAAGTTTGACCACCCCTGTCATAGGCGCTTTCTCAGCACGGTTGTCAACTTGAAACACAAATTGTAAACAAATTCCGTTTCTCCATTCTGGATAACGGGATAAAATACCTATTTGGCCTGAAATAAACAGCCGCTACTGAAAGACTATACACGACGACCTTCAGGCAGAATTGTTCAAGAAGGGGGAACTTTACGTCGTTGTCTCTGTAGAACGACGTTCGTCGTTGCAGGTTGAGCAACTGCGGCTTTTGTTCAATCTGCAAAATACCTCATAATTGTGAAATTTTGCGTTGAAAAAAATTATCCTGACCGAAAGTCACCCCACAATTGAATCACATCGACATTTTGGTAGCTCTTTTCGTAATTTCGTACATTTCTGTTTTAAAAACACGAGGAGGGTGTCCACGAGGCTGCGCGTGTGAAATAAAACCAAAAAACAATGATTTTGCATTGAGACTGACAACATTGCAACGAGAGAACAGCTCAATTTGTATTTTGACCAGGGTGGAAAATCAACAAAGCATAAAATACATTTCTGCAATCGAAAATCGTTTAAAAAATTGCTTGCTAGATGAATATGTCAGACACTGACGAAACGTTGAAAGTTCGGAGATAAGAGGATTTTAACGTATTTTATCCTCAACAGCTGCCTTTCAAAGTTCGTCTGAGTTGATGGATGATACAGGTAGCGACATGAGTGGCAGTGCAATAAGGTAAAAAAGTAATGAAAGATAGGCTGCGAATTTTCCCACTTTTAGGGGGACATGGCGAAAATACCCATTTTTGACCAATATCTCCGCAGTATTAGTTGCCTTTGAAAGATGAATTAAATGCCCTATATCCAAGGACATCTAAAAGACAAAAAGAGTGAGTTAAGAAGACCAACATTCTAGATTTTCAAACATTTTGATTTGGTAGATTTTAACCATTTTTCGGAATATTTCTACACTTTTATCTCTTCTACACAGCAAAATCATAAATAAAGTTCGCTGTCATGCCGCCCAATCTGCAGCTGACCTCATGATGTTTCACAGCAAAACCAACGGTTTTCAAGGTGTGCGTTAGAAAAGATGGCTGTTCCACAGAAATTCATCTTGTAAGACTACACTGGTGGTATAGGTGTCGGGGTTGCAGGTGGTGCTAGTGCACCCTTGAGGTTTTGATGTGGTGAAAATCTGGGCAAAATCCCTGGAAAGTTGGGCAAAATGTGTGAAAACCTTCGCAAAATCCCTGAAAATTGGGAACAAAATGGCGCCAAACGTGGTTTGATTTGAAAAAGGCACCCAACGTGGTTTGCTTTGAAACAAATGGCGCCCTGTGTTTGCAGGATCACATGAAGACCTTTTTTGGAGGTTATTCCAAAAACCAGTCTGCTTGTGAAGATGTACCCACAAATAGTGACCCAAATTTTCTCGGGCAAATTTGGGGAAATTCGGGCAAAATTCCTTCGCACCCCAAAACATTTGCCTTCTCCTACACCTATGGACCATACATTGCAATCGATAGCCGCCCAAAACAAAACTTGTGGGACAAAAAATTCAAAATTTCAAGCTCAACATTTAGTAACGTTTCTGACGTTTAAATAAATGTCCCAGGTGATAGGCAAAGTTTTGCATTTAGCTAATCAACAAGCCTTGTTCTTTCATGTTACATTCATAAAGAAGAAAGATTGGAATTCGACATTGGCTCGACGTCGCTTTTTATACCAATTCCAAATGCAGCTCGAGAAAGCTTCTGAACTGCAACATAGAAAACCCTCTCAGCGATACCCGATAAATGCCAAACACAGCTGAGAGGAAACGTCTGAGCTGCGTCAAGTGGCGTAGTTGTTCTGGACATCGAAACGCCATGATCAATTGCTATCTATTGTGAGCAAGGGAAGGCCATTGTCCTGATTGACACAACATTTGCTTCTTTGATTCTTTTACCAAAACGAGATGCTGTAGAGGAATTGTGGTTATTCATGAAGGCGGTTGCCTTTCACTGATGTCTTTTTCATTCGTTCAGAGCCGCATAATAATCTCAGTTTAGATTTCGAATTGATTCCTGAGGAATTGCATATTTGACGACTAGCGTCATTCTTCGTTGTGAAAATAAGTTTTAAAAGCTTAACTGCAGTTTCTCCAGTGATTTCATTTGAAGTTACTAATTAATATAGCGTCCACTTCGAAAGTTGTGTCATGTTTACTGATATGTATTTTCCGCTTATTTGACCACAAATATTTTCATTGCATTATTTTGGTTCGCCAGAAAAAGCGAATGCTATTTTTTACATGTGTTTTCAATTACAAAAAGTGATTAAACTCTGTCTGTGCGAGTAATGAAACTCAGTAGAGATAAGTTTTCTCCGTGGTCTCTATATGTCATTTCTAGTTGTCCGAGAATTGTACCTGAGAATAACACTAGTCCATTTTTGTTTGGAGTAAATTGAGATTTTCGTCTGATTCTGTGTACAACATCAATCGCATCGTTGTTGATAGTTGTGTCATTTTTTGAGAACTTGCAGCACCTTATCTTCTACTTCAACATTATTTACATTTTTCGGCGTTTGTATACCATGTAAAGTTTTCTGGTGAATTGACTCTGTTATTTATACACCTCAGCAATTTTATTTAGTGGACACATACTCAAAGATTTGAGTAGCCTGAAGCAATCGTTTTACTTCAACCTTTTTGCACATTCGAACAGCAGCACCGCAATGAAACGTAAGAAACAATAGCAACTGAAACAAATAGGCCCGTAGGGCTCTAAGTCTCCTTGTAATATCTTTTCTTAAAACACATAACTTTACCTTTCGGCAAAGCACTCCAAAATTTTACATAAAATTTTCTTTTTACACTTCACATACTTACCGTATTTCATTCTCAACTTTTGGTTCATGAACATACGGTTTTCACTTAATTGAACTCGTATCGCTTTTCAAACGTTCGTTGTTCGAAACTTCTTCCACTACAAAAAGTCAAAACAGGTGTTTGCGCACGCAGTAAGTCTTTTGGGCTTTGGCCAAGCAGCAGTCAAAGTTCACTCTGTGTCCTATTACAAAACGATTTCGAACTGTTACATTCAAAATTCAGGCTAAAGCTGTTGCGACTAGTAACGGCATTTACTCGTTTAAATGTTAATCCCACCGTTATGAATTCAGTTGCATGTACAGCCGCCTGCACGGGCAATCTGGGTTTACCGGAACAAACAGAAGTGTCTAGAATGTGCCACAAAGTCCCAAGCTTCAACAAACTCTGTAGGCTAAGCTGTTTACGAACGTTTCAACTACCGGTCATACAAGCTTTTGTGTATGAGTGTCGCTGCCTGTTGAGGGGCATGTTGTTTTCCTTGCAGTCAGCTACGTTGGCAGCGGTGTTTGAAGCTGCATTGCTTGGCACACTTCCCTGTGCTCTATATTTATATTTTGCTGCTCTCCTTCTTCTTTTGTGGCGATTGTGTCAAGTGTTGTGATAAACAAATACCTGATCGAGTGTTTTCGGAATGTTCTTTATGCGTTTAGGCGTTGTGCAATCCTAAATGATCACTAGCTTTGGTTGCGAAATCTTGATGACGTTGTTTGCAATTGCAGACAATTTCATCTGAAATTTTGAAGATTTTGGAAGTTTTTATTTCTGGAAAATTACCCTTCGGGTTCTGCAGCACTGGTTTCCAAACAAGAGTGGGAGGCATCATTACAGGATGAGAAAGCGTCCGTGTTAAGGGCAGGAAATTGATCTATATATTGCTCCCGTGCTACTTTTTTCTGTTGCAACGTATTATAGACAAAAACGCGATGTTTGTTCAAACCTGTGTCGCGATGTTAATTCTTCGCGTAGACATTACCTGCAATCTAACCTCTTATTTACCAGCGTGTATTAGATTTGTCTAGAATGAACTAGATATTCGCATTGCTATTCGTTACGTGATAATATTTCCTGGACGTGATAATTACTTTTTCTAATACAGTCTGAGGTAAAATATATACGTGTGGACTCTGCATTTCATTTCTCTTAGTAAATAGCTCATAGGTGACTCCATCGTGATGTAGGACAAAGGATTGCGTGCATTGCCTTTCATATTGGAATGAATTGTTTTTTGTTAATTTGGAGAGACGTAAAAGTCCGCTCACCGAAATTGCGAGTGAGGATTAATAACATAATTTTTTCTAATTTCTAATCGTCATAATAATCCTTCATCGTGTTGATTAGAAGGAAATATAATGACGACTACATTCGTTTTGGGGTCACTTGCATCGGAGAAACTGAGGATTATGAAAAGCCTCAGTGCATGTTCTGTTAAACTGTTTTCTCCAACGTAAACCTTTAATATTTTCCAAGATTATGAAAAACTGGTCTAGCTGTGCTCATTGCATTTGCAACCACATACTTATGCGAGGCAGGATTTAGCACTCTTTTGTCAATTAGACGAAACCAAGAAACCATTTGAATGCACAGACAGACATGCGTGTTGCTATCAACAACACAGTTCCACGTTTTGAAAAACTCATTAGCAATAAATAGGAGCAAAAAGTCATTGAACTGAAATAGATGAGTAAACATTTGGAATCAGGTTTTTGATTTTACCATTTTGTTCATATTTAAAGCAAGCGATTATTTTCTGCTGAATACATTCAAATGTTAATCTGTGTCATCATATCCTGTTCATCTGTTTAATTTTCTTTAGATTTTCAGAAATTTTAATTCCTATCTAATTGTTTCCAAGCGAGAGAACATGCACTACATTCGCAACTAAGTGATTAGCTGTCGGCACGTTCACGTGCAAAGCAACACTAGGAGCATCACACAGCTACAATTACAACCACAAGCACAGCTACATCCACAATTTACGATGGTTTATCCCTTTGCATCCCATCTTCTCAACACGTCAGCTGGTCTCAGAACGAAGATTGAAACGAACCACGGGTGCATTTCTCATACAGTAGTTGACATTTTTTGAATATACCAGACAGATGACATTCAAGGCTTGTCAATGTTGCTGGACAACTTCATTAGTGAACATAACTTTTCAGCATTGCGCGTATCACATTCAGTTTGGAAGCAATCATTGTAATTTCGTCAATTGCCTGTAGTTTGCTGCTCTTGTTTATGCTGTAACTCGCTGGACGTTTCTTGTGTGGCTCGCACTTGCCGGTGGCTTAGAGCGATAAAAAAGAATCGTCTCACAATCCAGTTGTAAAGAAAGCTTTCCTAATTTTTGTTCGAGTTTTATGAAAACTTAGACAATATAATCTTCAAGTGATGAACTTAACCATATTTTATCTCATCAACATCAGATACAATCCGCTCAGACGTTTCTCCAGTCAGACGAAGTAAATTAAGGTTTCCAGGCTCAGAGAACTGCCTGTCGCGAGGTGCCAAAGCTTAAGTTGAAGAAAATGATGTGAGAATGCTTCACCTTTTATGAGAATGGGTAGTCTTTTTACATCACACAGGAAATCCAATATTCGTAGTTGCCCATAAGCTTTGCGTTTCATTGCAATTCCTAAACAAACCTTACAACAACATTTTCATATTTATCATTGCCTTGCAGCAGTATGAAAAATGATTTCTTAGGAGGTAAAAGGCGTTTCAGGTGGTGAAAGTAGTTTCAAGAGAAATTGAAGGTAAACAACCTCAACTTGCCGCTAAGAAAACCAATGCACAACTTTCTTTTCCTGTGCAACATGACTACAGTGCCTCAAATGTAGTACTGCTGCCTGCAGGCTTTTCCGATTGACAATTTGCAACTCAGTGCCGACAGGTACGTCGACAATAAAATGGGTTGCAACGCCTGAAGTCACAAACTCTTTCGGAAAGGAAGGTCATAGAAACATCAGCGATGTTGAAGCTCAAATTTCTGGTTCTTATCAGTTTGGTTGTTCTTCTGAACTGCAGGAATGGTGACGCCTGGAGAAGATGACGACGTAAACGTTATATCCCTCCTCCAGTCAATTGTCCGGTAAGAAGCAAAACTTTGACTGGCCGTTTAGATATAATCTACCTTGGCACAACCGAATAAGTGCTAGGTTATATATTTTCAGCATGTGCAAGAGCTGAGATTTACCATCAAAATATCTTTGACAGTAAATATTTCTTTGAGGGCGTACATTGACAGGATACAAACCAATACAACTATTCAACTATTTGACGCAAATGTTTCATTCCATATGCATCTGAAATTCTGGTCTGACAAGCAAAAGTGAAAGGACACAAAATTAGTGTTGTGCAATGCATCAGACCAGCACATTAGAAAAACATAATTTATTGTTTTTGTTTCCAGTGCTCAAACTCGAGTTGTGCTACTTTAAAATTGTTGGGTCATGACTGCACATGTGTTGGCCCGTAATTGCGTTACATTTTGCACCGTCCAAAGCTGCGTCTGCACATGCAAGTTTCTACAAGAAAGTTTATCGAAGAGTGGAGCTTTCAATTTCTGCATTTTATATCAAAAGTTTTCTTTTGTGTGAAGTAACTCCCTACTTCTCATCTTATGTTTTGGAATTTAACTTTTGCAAAACGTTGCAAAATAGAATTAATTTTTTTTAATTTAAATTTTTGCAATCGGGTTGTTTCCGTTTATATACACTTTTGAAATGGTTAAAACTGAATTTGCTAACTAATTACTTTTAAGGAACATGACACCTCTAACAAGTTTTTCTCTAAACTAACTCAAAAGACTTTTGCTGTGTGTCTCCATGGAGTTATTAAATTATTCATAAATTATTTACGAATTTCTTCAAAGGTTTCTGGTTGGAGTAGCTGGCAATCGTGCACTGTAACATGCGGCGGTGGCACGCAGACAAGATCTCGTTCTATCACAAGACACCCTGCATACGGAGGAAATGGCTGCCCTGGTTTGACTGAGACAAGACCGTGCAATGCCCAAAAGTATCCAGTTCCATGTTTGTGGTGAAGCTGGTCACAACAGAGCGAGTGTTCAGCTTGCTGGCCGATGTCAAGGGTGAGTGGAATAGGTTAGGAATGCATACTGAGAACTTGTTATGTGCCTTATGATGTTTTCTTCAAGAATTCCAAGAAATATCTTAGAAATACTTTTTATTTTTTTTCAATTTTAGTTTTTAGAACTTTTTTTATGTCACACAAAATATAAAATGAAATCGAGATAATGCATTTGAAGAAATGCTCAGACAATTGCCTCTAACTCATTTTGTATGATTGGTCAAGCAACATGTCAACGAGGTAAAATCAATTGCTATTTCAATCTCAAACATCAAAATTATAAGGCACAACTGCAGTACAAACATGTTTGATACGCCTGAACGTGACAAGTGAACCTTCGCAGATTGAAAAATGCCCTGTTCGTTGCAGCAATGATGACGTTTAAACCGCGAAGGTCGGCAATGTTTGGCAAAAGGCGTTTTTCCACAAAGCGACAAAGGAAGCTTTGACTTGATTTCAGCATTAGATCATAACATTGACGTTAGTGTAAATGTTTTTTTTGCGGTGATTTGCATTTTAGAACAGAACAAGGGAAGTTGTTCCTGCTTCGCTCTTCGGAGGCCGAGGATGCGTTGGACACATGTATGAAACGGATGGCACTTGTGTGGCCTATACAGCGTGCATCGAAAGTGGATGTGGCCAGGGAGAGTACAGGTGTTTGGATGGTAAGTGAGAGTTTGATAAGACGCTACGGAAAAAAGGTTTGGTGTGCTTTGGTCGCAGATTACGTTGATTTGGAAGAAAACGCAATCCTTTGAAAAAATGAAGCACTTTTTCCCGAAACGAGCCCGTTGTTTTTCGGTAAAATTTTCTTCACGAGGCATTTTGGTCGGAACATATAAAGTTTTCTTTAAATTTTTCGAAGAAATGGTTATTTGGTTTAAATTTTACAAAACAGTTTTCTACACTCAGGACCAGATATAAAATACATTTTGCTTTGGGAAGCGTTCAATAACCCATAATTCCCATTTTATTGCTTGTGCCTATTTTGATGAAGGTTTTGGAGGGCAACAATTCTGCAGTAAGGATCTTTGACTTGGTTTGCAGATTAGGTTCCAAAACATTTTCTTTTTCATTACATGAACTGCAGACGTTTGGGATGTGATAAGATGAAGAAATCTGAATATTTATAAATTCTATTAAGGTCATTCAGACCGTTTTTTGTCATGTCATACTGTTTCTGCAGAGCTTACTTGCATTCGACGATATCTGCGTTGCAATGGTGATGACGACTGCACCGATTATTCCGATGAATATGATTGTGCAAATGCAAGAACTGTCTGCAGACAGCATTTTGATGACATTCCAAACATTGACCTAGCAGGAGACGGGTAAGTGACGTCACTAGAGTTTCCTTTTTTGCTTTAATGATGTTTAGGAATGTTCAATCATTTTTATTAAAACGAGATGAAGACGTAAAAACAATGCTGATTGTCGGGCCATTTGTTTCCTTATGTAAATCCAACGCCCAAAGATAATGAACAAAAGTAAATGCAAAAATTTCCTCGAAACTTTTTCGCTCTGTCTCGTCATTACTTATTACAAACACTCAAGTTCTTCATCGGAAGCCCTTTGTCGATCAAGCAACAACGACGTTTTTGACAGTTTTCCCACTCTCAAATTTATCAACCAGCTTAAGTTTAAATTACTGTCTTTGCCCATGACCTTTTTATCAATGCAAGTTGCGGAGCTTCACTTGGGCTGTGATGGTTCATGAAAACTATTTCAATTGTCTCTATTTCTTTTTATTGATATGCAGTATTTTTATAGATCAGCTGCAATAAAACTTCGCGATCGATATTCTACTATTAAAAAAACAGCAGATCCTTTAAAGTATTAGTGGTATACTCTCAGTGTTTTGTTACTGATCAGAGTTCACAGAAACGCGAAGTAGTTATCAAAAATGGTTGGATGTTGTAGTTTTATTTTGGTAAACCCAGGCGGCACGATAAGTGACGTGTATTTCACTATAAAAGCTTTGCAATTTTGCTAAAGGTCTTTTCAGAAGGTATTGACACAAATTTTAACCCACAGTAAAATTGGTTTGAAACGTTTCCATAATTACACATTACAGATGCTCGTCAGGGCCCTGTGAAATCAGAGTGCTTGCACATTACAGTTGCGGTTGAGGCACCTTTGAAAGCAAAGTACCTACAGATTGCTGTTGAGGGCCCAATTGAATGCAAGGTACTTACACATTGCAGTTGTTATTAGAGGACCTTTGAAAATGTAGTAGTTACTGTATTTGCGCATCACAGTTTCTGTTGGAGGTAAGTACCTTGCTATCAATTGGTGTGTACTTATACTTACACGTAACAGTTGCTGTTGGAGGTCCTTTTGAAAACAGGCTACTTAATCCTTGCAACTGCTGTTGGGGTCCCTTCGAAAGCAGTGTAGGATACTTACACATTACAATTGCTCTTTGGGTCCTCTTTGAAAGCAGAGTACTTAAATATGACGTTGTTCAAAAAATATTATGTGAGCGGATAATACGTTTTTCACCAAAGATGAGGAAAAGTTACGCGCGAAACACTTCGATGGGGACACAAAAAGGGCACGCAATGCAAGTGCGTCCATCGCCTCCCCCAAAACACACCACTGCCGGTGCGTTTTGAGACTTTTCACGGTATTCATGATTCCAACATGAATTAAGTAGTTGAGATGACCTTTTTGCTGTACTTGTGCATTTGAGCTAATATGTTGCTTTTTATAGCAGTAGTGTTTCAAAAAATCCATATTTTTTTCCAAAACTAAGGGCGCAGTTGAACTAAAAAGCAACCATCCGTTGTCATTTTTTTCATAATAGACTTCGAGATTGAGCGAGGTGTTCTCATTCCTTTGGCCAAGAAATTGATCACTCGTTGCTGATATTGACCATTTGTCAACGCTACAGGGCCAAAGAAAATGATTTGTATTTTGACTATTGCAGTTTCTCCAGTTAATTCCTCATTTTCAGGAGACATTGGGCTTTGAATGAAAGATAGGCCACATTAAACCGTAATTTTTATATTGTTGATATAGTGCTATTTTTGCCTCTTGCGTCCGATAATAAAGATTGAACTAACATTATTTCCACAGTTTGGTTTGGTTACAAATTAATGGCATGGATCGCTGCGTTACTCGATATAATCAGTAACCTAATTACCGCCACTTGGTTTAATAAAAAACGATTTTAACCACTCTGAGGTATCTTGAGGCAAATCAGACTATGTAAAATTTCAATTAAGTTTTTTTAAAACACTTAAAAAGCTTTTATTAAACCCAATTTCAGCAGCTGATTTTTTGAAGAGTTCTTTCAGGTAGTGCTGACCAAATCTGGATCGGTTTTGTAGTTTTTGAGTAAGCGGGGGGCAGGGCGGGGTTTTTGACTGATTTGGCAGTGGTCACTTCTTGAATAACAAAATGGCAAATCTCACTCATGTAACTGGAGCCATATTTGGCGTAAACAAAACGAAACCGATCTTTGTCACGTAGCAATGGACATTTTTGGCGAAACCAAATTTGACGCTTTTACCAAGCTGTGTAAATGCAATTCTAAAGTGATTTGTTCTCAAAACATGATGCTGTGACCGCCTGATTCATGATAAGCCTTTTATTGTTATCCAGACCTGTCAAACGTCAAAACATCGCCGTTTCACGATATGATGCATTTCCAGAAATAGGTTTTGGCATTTCGTAAGGCCTTCAGAGTGCTCAGTGCTGTGCTAGCACGAAAGGAAAGATGTTGAACTTTGAACTGTGAAACCAGTGCCCATTATCCAGGTTGCAGGAAACTACATGCGTTCCATGACAACGGCTTCGACAAGTTAGGAAAACGAAAAAAGTTAGGAAAACATTGATGCACTAAAGCAGTTTGCATTTCAGTTTCTCGAGACGTAATCCCCATAAACAACTTCATTGTCAATCTCTTGTCAGCCACAAAGGTAGAGATCACGCAAGCACGTAAAGACATCACTGTTGTGCATGGCAGTGCAATCAAATAAGGAGTTTTTGTCGATACCGTGGTGTGCCACTTTCGGTGCATTCCGCCTTTTTACCAAAGACAACGAAGTGGCAATGAAAATCATGTTGTCCAGCAACAGTGAACGTTGCTATTACACATTTCACAGAGATTTAGTATTTCAAATGACTTATCTAATGCAGTGTGGTCCATGGTTTGTGTTGTGTTTTTCCCTGACAGAGTTTCAAAACTCAGAGCACCTTTTTTCCAAAATGCACTGTACTTTGTTCGGAGATAACGGAAAACAAGGCAGACAGTTCTACTTACGGTTTGAATACAGTAATATAGAGCCGTAGAGAGGGTATCGAATAGTTTGTTTGTTTGATATGGTGGTTTGTTGTTGGCGCTTTATAACTACAATGGTCTTGTAGCGCCAGGACTGAGTTTGTACAATTTCTGGGTTCATTTTCACTCGGTTTGTTTTGTGTTCTGGTTGTATTCCCTGCAGCTCCTCCGTACACCGTGCGCCTGGTAACAGTACCAATTCACAAGGCAGGGGCGCAATCAGCTCTTCCTTTCGGGGGGGGGCCAATTTTCATGACATTTCATTTGATGACGTCATCGTGCTTATTCAACCGTGGTACTACTTTTTCGCAAACGGTCACATATAACAATAATGTATTTTTGCCCGCAGACACGAAGTCCATAGTGTACAAACATACATTCTGCACAACGCTGTTTGACGAAAACAGAACGTTTTACAGCAGCGCTGAAGGCTGAATCACCAGTCTGAAGCAAAATTTCTTACTTCACGCCATACGCGCTTGCGCAGAGCAACATTCTGCGTATAAAATACCCTGAGAAAACTGATGATTAGGGTTTAGGGTTTGGTGTTTAGGTAAGTGTGTCGGGTTAGGTTTTTTGTTACAGTTAGAAAAAGAAAAATAATTGATGTCTGAGATTAAGCCCAATATTTTTCACTGGTTTTACTTATTCCCATAGTGTAGCTTGTTGTGGGCATCTGACATCCAACCAAAAACTTTTAATTTACACAACACACATCAAAAAGTAATCGCCAAACTTTATTCCTTTACTCTGAGAAGCAAAATAACTAACAAAAAATAATAAGTCAGAAATTTCGCAAAGGTTAGAAATTTCGCTTGCATGACTTTCTGAAATTCCACCATATTTGTGATGCATACGTGGGCGTACAAAAGGAACGAAAAAGTACATTTTTGACTGCATTTGAGCATCGGGAAAAAGAGGTTCGCAGTTTGTTTGCTGCACAATGTTTTTATCTCAGTTGTCTCTGAATGTCTTTGTCATCTGAGAGCTCAGTATTCAGTACAGCTCCCAGATATTTGTAGTGGTTAACAGATTTTAGATTTTGTCCACCCATTTTTCAGTAATGGGGTGACTGTGCTTTTTACCCTCTTAGCCTAAACGTCATACCAACAGTTTTGCTGTAGTTGAATATTTCCATGCGATTCTGCATAAGCCTGACATAAAGATAAAAGTTCTCTTCGCAACATTTCCGAAAATGAGAACTTTTCAGTATTAATGAAGATGCAGACGATCAAACGATCAGGACAGAGTAAAAATTAGCGTCCTCACACAAACACTTGGTTCCGTACTCAACTAGTGTAGTCATGGCTTTAGTGTGACAGATGTATAGGCTACTACAGTAGTAATCATGCTTAATTTTTGTCTTGCTTTGCAAATTCGTTCTAGCGATGTTCTTCTGGCATGTGTTTGAATTTCTATCACAAATGAAGATCCCAAACTTGAGGGATAGCCTATGTCAAGGGTGAGGGATCTTGAATGCTACCATCTCGGGCAAAACACATCAGGTGCCTTGTGTCATTGGCGCATAATGGATCAGGTGTGTTTGGGGCAAAACGGCTTTTGCTGGCATCCATGAGTTGTGTGAAGTTTTTTAGAAGCACGTTTAAAGCTATGAGCTCTGAGGGCTTGCACTGGTTGCAAAAGTTGTCTTGTAAAGTGTCATTTGGAGCCAAAGCGGTGTAGTAAGTAGGTGCGCTCAACACTTAACTAGCACTCATATGACACTTTACTAAACCTTTTTTCCCAAAACGTGGTACTGGGATCAACCCAGAAAGACACTAAAACGTGAAACAGTCCTCATGCTAAATTTAGTTAAAAACTAACATGTTTCGAACAGAAAATGCAGCTAAACAACATTTTTTAAAGAAATGTATTACGTCCGCTTTGCCTCTAAAAAAAATTACCAAAAGGTCGTAGAAGAACAAGAGGTTTGACGTGGGTACTAACCATTGTGTCAAGATTTCACTAATCAATTTGAAAGTTTCAGCAACTTGCACGGTTCAACAGTACCCTAATGTTATAAAGTTTCATGAGGGCAAATTGAGGCCTGCCTAAGAAAAAATAATGCACAAACGAATAGATAAAAAATGCCTTAGAGATACGAACACTTAAACTATCTCCCCCGTTTTGACACTTCCTGCATATTTGGGGTTAACTACCAATAATATCCGAAAATTTCGATCAGGTAACCTTGCCTCAATATAAATCTTGCGAGGAGATAATTTACCAGTGGGACATAGAAAATTCCAGTAAGACTTCTTAAAAATGATTAGAATATGAAATTTCATCCTTATTCTTTGAAAATTTTTGCAAATGTCAAAGATTGCTATGCAATGTTTTGAAAATTTCGGGGGGGAATGCCCCAAATGCTTCCCCCCTGGTTGCGCGCCTTATACAAGGTCTTGGCAAGACCCAAGAGTCGAACTCTCGGGCTGGTCTATCGAATAGAATCAGTTACCAACAAAGGCGACAGTATTTAGCGATCGAGAAAGAGGTACAGCAGGCGCATAGCAAATCAACGCGCGGCGTGGAATAGATCCTTTGCCGGCAGAAACAATGTGACAATCAGCGCAGCCGAATTTGTGCCAAACTTGCACAACGAAAGTTCGAGAAAACACAACTCTTAACAGTTAGCCGCCAATTGTCACGTTTTTTGTAATAAAAAAAATCACCATTTTGGCTGTTGATACCTTATGTGCAACAAAAAATCGCGTACCCAAAGCGTTTTTTTGGTGGGAAAAAGTTGTACGTGTTTTTGAATGAATATAATTTCTTTCCACCTTTAACCACTTTTCTATGGTCAGATGGCCTTGATAATCAAACTCATTTTGTTTCAAATAGTGTGTGATGGGTAGTTGGCCACTAATTGACAGGGATATTTGACTCTACGCGTACCCTGAGAGTTTTTTCGGGAAAGTGGATTGTATGTGTTTTTGAAATAATTACCTTTTTGCCTTAAAGGTATTTTATAGGGTTACATGGGTTTGAATAGTCAAAATCAGTTTGTTTTAAATAGTTTGTGACTATGAGTTTGCCACTGATTACTGTAAACAAGTTTCCTCAAAATTGGCTAAGCACACCTGATATGCAACAAAAATCGGAAAATTTGCAGAAAGTAAAAAACTTTCAAGTCCGAACCTCGAGTACTTGTATTGCACGCACAGCTGGAATTTTCGAACACAGTACAGCATGGGTTGTGTACAGAATGTCATTGATGGTTGCTGGCGACATTTCCCTTTCTTCCGTTTAATTTGTGTGTCAATAATTTGCCTACCCCACGCTTTGTTTCGGCATGTACCTGTGTTTGTTTCATTACTAATAAATTTTTTTCGGCATTCAATAAGTTGCCTTTTTAAGGTCAGATAAGCTTGAACATGCTCTCTGAAATGTTGCAAAAGCCGTTTCTGCACTGGAAAAATCCCAGTAAGACTGGGTGGGGGTGAAAAGGCGACATAGACAGGGATGGCAGTGGTTACTGAGCCCCTTTTTAAAAAGGACTTATCTGAGCAGGGTTTACCACTTCTATATCGAACTTAATTCAGAATTCTGTCCCGAGAAATAGTTTTTACAAGTTGTTGTATTTTTTCCGTCTTCCAGCAAACAAGACCCTCGTCGCATAACTTCGAACAATATGGACGTACGTTTCGTTCTGCTTTACGCACTCATCAAATGTGTTGTGAACCATGTAAGTTAAAATGTTTACCCACTGGCAAATTGGAAACTGACAAAAAGACTGTTGAAACTTAGAGTAAAAAATATTTGTTTGAAAACCAGATTCTCATGAAAGAGTGCAGCATCTGACTATTTGAACGCAGGTCCACTGAACATTAAAGTACATTTCTGTTGTTTTTTGTGGATCCTGTATCCCCTTGGTCTCAAGATTGTGAACGTCAAACGGTAATATAAACGCCATTGGTGTTGTCACTCCTGGAAGAAGGTTTTCTGCAAACGCTGAGAGAGGTGCCTTGCATTTGAATAAAATTGATTATTTCAAGTCTTTGACCTTTTTTACAAATTCTTTGAGAACAATCGTACTTTTAAAAAAATCCGCAAATCCAAAAACACATTTTTCCAAATATTGAACATGCAACAAAACGGTTTAATCTCGCGATCATAGTAACAACCTCAATACAGAAAAGCGCAAGGGAAATAGTTTGCAACTGCCATACTAGGGTTGGCCAAAAAAAACTTTTTTTTGGAATTCAAAAAAAGAGGGTTCTTAAATCCTAGGAAATCAGCTAAAAACACATTTTAAACCGATTTTGGATGGTTGCCCGTAACAACAGCCGTGCAACCACGTGACAAAGGTCACGAAAAGGTCAAATTTAATAAAATTGACATAAATTTTGACACACTTAGGCTACAAAGCTCGTTTGTGTCAAAATGCTCAGAAGTACCAAAATTATATCTGCTTCTTAAGAACATTTTTTCGTAAAGCTAACAGTTTTTGTGGTTTTTGAATAAAATTGATTTTTAACCATTTCTTGCACATTTGTTTTATATAGCTTTTATTTAGTCACATTTTCAACATGTCAAACCTAATTGCATTTGCATTATCTGAGGAGGATTTATATGCATTTGGGATAAATTTGGTTCTCTCAGTCTCTCATGCATAAGTTAGCAGTTAACAGATTGAGATTACAATATTAGTCAAGTTCAGCATAATTGCAGGCAAATCAAAGTACATATAAAATTGTCTTTCACACACAGTCAAACCGTACAACACATTTTGCAGTGTTTGTTTGTGCTACCGTAACTACTGGTCCTTTATGTAAAATGTTGGTTTCAAACAAATTGTTGTTTTGAGTCAAATTTGCTTATTACCAGCCTGGATTGAATCGTTTGGCGGATCATGCCATCTCGCTTTTCATATCCGATCACAACCGAAGCAGCCTCAGTTACCAGTTTAACGTGTCTTTCCACAGCTTGGTTGTGACACGGGTGCTGCAAGACCAGAGGTTTGGTCAGCATTTGAGCAATCGAAGTATCATCCAAATCCAACACGGCAGGTGGTTGAGAAATATCCTTGATACTGTCAAGATTTGTAAGATCATAAAAGTGTGTAGCTTCTACATTGATCTTTAGAACCTTAAATTGTCGGACAACATCTTTTCTGCTGCTTCCTAAGGTAGATGATTCCATATCTGTGGTTGCTGATGCTTCACTGCGCAATTCGAAAATCTTATCCACTGCTCTTCGACGGATGTTCTCATCATCTTCAGCTAACATTCCAAGAATTACATTTTCTGAATGTGCAAAATATGCGTTTCGCTGTAGCACTTTCATTGAAATGTCCCTTACTTTATCAGTTGGTAACTGACGCACTCTTTCAATAAGTTTGAAAACATTTTTTGCCCCATCAGTAATCTTATTTTCTATTTTGATATTGAACCAAGTTGGAAAGTAGATTTTCAAACAGAAATTTGTCAATTGCACCAAACTTTTTGAAGGCTGTTTTGCTGATGTATAAAAACGAAGAATGCGGAAAGCCAAAGTCAGCCATCTTGAGTGAAAAATAGGGCCGATTTGAAGCTTTTGCAAATCAGGGTCAAAGTATCCTGACATGACTGCTAGGCATATTCGATATCCATAATATTGATCTGAACTAAGATCATCCACAATATCATCAGGCAATTTTGGAAAATTTGGATTTCCAATTGGTTCAAAATTTTTCACTGGCCAAGTTCATACTTTTCCATTCAGATTTTTTCCCAAAGGCCCCGAAAAACTGTCAGGACTTTTAGTTGTTCCATCCAATTCAAGAAACACATGCCTTAGAGGCAACTCGTTGCAGTGCAAAAGGCAGACTACCCATTGCAATGGTCTCCCCAGTTTCTCTTCCAAGCACCTAATGAATCCAGCTTTGTTTCCCGTCATTGATGCAGTTACATCTGTTCCTATAATGTTTAGAGTGTAACTTAACTCGGTACTTTTAATAGCATCATACACCTCATTTGCTATGATAATTCCTCTACCACCTTGTGGAAAGACATGCGTTAAGTAACAAGCACCAGGTTTCCCAACAACAACAATGCGTTCTTGGAGCTCAGCTTTATGATAATATTTGCCAGTTTGTGCGTCGTGTTCAGTTTGTAAGGTAGCGTCCTTTCTTCCATCAATGTAGATCCCGTCAATGAACTTGTAAAGTATTGCCTCTTCTTCACTAATTATGTTTCTGTATTTTTCTCTCTTCGCAACTTGTTTTTGCCAATGACATGTTTTTTTTGTAATTAAGCCAGCATCTTTCAGTGCAGCATTTGCTACAGCTGCACTTTCCCTGTCAGACAGTTGATAACGTTCTGATATCATAACTAAATTTGGCCACTCCATCCTGTTTTGCTCATTTGGTTCTTGTGAAAACAACTCTGCTGAAGACATCGACTCAGACTGACAAAGATTGAGAAGCATCTTAGTCTGAATTGTCTGATGTTTTCAAGGAAATACTTGCACCAGCACCTACGTTTACTGATGGGAATGATGAATCCAATAGCTTTTGCAGTATCTGTACTGGCCCAGTGCTCTTCAGCAAACTTTAGAGGTAGTTAGTGTCTCAATGTCTCAACTATATTGAAACACTTCATCAACCTTGGTCCTTTTTGGTCAGAATAGAATTCGAAATATTTGTCTGTCATTCGAAGTAGGTGTTGTTTTTTTCAAGCTGTCTTCTCTGCTGGTCGTCAGAGCAAAAAATGTCGAAAAGCTCATCCATATCTCTCATAAATTCTGCTTCCTTTTTGAAGAAAAGATTTTCCACGCTTCTTTTTGCTATAACGATCAACTGAACTGAAAGTTTTCATAAGCGTAAATTTGTTTTTATTTTACTGTTATTTCATTTATTGGGTAAACATTGCAAAATATCCTAATATTGATTAATACTTTTCCCACCACTCCTGCATCAGATTGCTGTAGGAAATTTTCTTCATTCAGTACACTCTCAATTACGTCTCTTTTGGTTGGAATTTTTCTGAGGGTAATTTCTTTGTTGTGAAAGACATGCCCACTGTGCAAGACCTTAGTTTAATAGAGGTACTCCTTGTAACCATTCTCTCTAAGAATTAACTACACGCATCCTGCAAAACACAAAAAAGCAGTCCATTGTAGCGGAAATCTATCACAAAAGCTTCATTTTAATAAGATTCTGCTCTTATGCAATGCACAGATAAAGTAGTAGACCAATAGTCAGCCTAGAATGCGATAAACACGAAATCAAAAGCAGTGTTTGATGCATGGGTAGGTCAGTTTAAGGACAACAGACAATTCATTACAGCGGCTACACCAATTTCATGAATGTTGACCTGGTGACCTTTGTCATGTGGTTGCTAGTGGCAACGACCGAAATTCATTTGAAAACGTGTTTTTGTGCAGTTTTTCAGGATTTAAGACCCCTCTTTTTTCAAGATCTTTTTTTCGGCCCACCCTACTGTCACACTCACACACTAATTTCCACTGTGGGGGGTTTGCCTGGAAGATATCTCTTCGTTATGTATTTGCTGCAGACTAATGATCAATATTACAAGGGCATTCTTATTACACAAGAACACAAAAAGTTTCGACCTCAAACATGAGCGGAAGCTCAACAATGCACAAAATGTAGTTAATAACGCAACGAGCTTCAAACGAATATGCTAGCATTAAGAGCAATTCATTGCATATCAATTCTTTAAAAAATGCAAATAGGTGAATTTGGTTTTGTTCCATTTACTTCCACAGGTGAGTTGCATCAAGCTTTTTGATCGAGTAATACATTTAACCTCCTTTGAAATTCGTTGTTTTCTGTACAGATACTGCATTTTAAGGGGCTCAGAATGCGGCAGCATATTTGCCAACAGAAGGTACAATGGAAGGTGCCTAACTACACGCAGTGGAGACCATGCACAACGGTTTAGGCAGCCGGCGAACATTCGGTACTATAGATTTCAGGTAAAATCAAATTCATAAAAAGTCCTCAAAACACCATTACAAACTTCAACTTCCTCCCACGGTGGTGGTTTATTTTGACGAGAAAGCAAAAGTTGGTATGCACGTTGTCGTGCACTCGCCTGAGAATTCTACTAAACACTATCTGCAGAAAGCCAGGCTTTAATTCACTAAGGACACCGCTCAATCATGGAGCTGAACAAGCGAGCAATGAAACTCTGAAACAAACACAACAGCGTAACTGATCAATTATTATTATTATGGGGGGGGGAGGTTGGCGCTTCGACATCACCGGTCTTGCAGCGCCACGCCTTACTGCTGATGAATCCGTTTAGAGGGGTCGATTTGTAGCGTCGACAAACCGCTGAACATGACACGCTGCTTCTGGGTTTCGGACTATTTCTGCGGTATTCACACTGACGCCGATCTTGCGCAGGTTCGCCAGCAGGATTACGCGTTGTGCGTGGTATTGAGGGCAATCCAACAGAAAATGTGTCACAGTTTCAGGTGTGTGGCAGACAACACATAACCCATCTTGGTGGAGACCCAATCGAAAAAGATGGAGGTGCAGCTTGCAGTGGCCTGTTATCAACCGGAACAAGGAAACTGTGTCTGTGTGGACGAGGCGTAAGTCTTCTTGCCGTCGTCGGGGAAATACGGCCTTGTATGAAGTTCCCTTCGGGTCACTTTGATACTGGGTGTTCCAAAGATCATCAAAGTGGACGCGCAGATGTTGACAAATGTCTGCATAGCTCACGCAGGTGTTCACAGTTTTGAGTCGTATTTGGCTGACGTCCTGGTGTCGGTTAGTGGATGTAGCCAACCTGGCCAACGAATCCGCTATTTCATTGCCAGGTACACCACGATGGCCTGGGACCCACATGAACGTTATTTCGCGTCCAGCCTTGACAAGAGTTGAGGACAACAACACAATCTTGGTAACGCAGATGTGAGAGGTCCAGCACCTGCTATTTATGGCCTGGAAAGCACTGAGACTGTCTGTGATGATTAACGCCTTAGGTATCGAGTAGGTAATAACACAATAAAGGGCACGAAGAATACCGTATAGTTCCGCACTGAACGATGACGCATAGGGGTTGATCGTAATTGACTGGCGAACATTTAATTGTTCAACGTATATGCCACAGCCAGTATGCGACGCTGTTTTTGAACCATCAGAATAAATGTGATGGTGCGTACTGTAGCACTCACCCAACCTGGACAGAAAAAGCGGCGCCACTGTCGAGGTACCGGAGTGTTGCGTGAATCTGAAAACAGAGAGGTCTAGTTTGGGGGGGTGAAGCAACCATGGAGGGGAGTCGAAAACCCGCAGAACATTCACCCGAAGCAGGTCGCCAGTTATGGTGGGTTTGGTCAGCAAGTTAAAAGAACAGAAATTACCAAGGTCCGGGAAAAGTTCCTGCCAACAATCTTCTATAATGGTTTTAGCGCGATGTGTAGGAAAAGTCAGTAAGTGAGCTCTATATTTGGAGCACAAGAGGTGGTGTTTTAATTCCAGAGGCAGTTCGTTGCAAGCGTGCTGAAGGCACAACGTTGGAGTACTCCGCATGGCGCCAGTGCACAGCCGCAAAGCTTCATTTTGAAGTTTAGCGAGAGGAACCACGTGGGATCGAGCAGAGAAAAAGTATGCCTCCATGCCATATTCCAAGAGCGATCGCACGAGACATCGGTAAATGGAGAGGAGAGGGGATTTGCTTGCTCCCCAGGAAGTACCTTTCAAGAACCTCATCATATTCAATCGCTTGTGGCATTTGTCCACCACGTGCTGTATGTGCACTGTGTACATACCGTTACTTTGAAAAGTAACTCCCAAATACTTATATTCCTTTTTTAATGGAATGGGAACAGTGGCAAGGACCAGCCGCACCGACGGTGGTTTGCGTTTCCTGGTAAACAGGACGGCAGCCGACTTTGCAGGCGAAATTTGGAAGCCGGAGTTTATGCACCACGTGGCAACTTTAGATAGCGACACTTTACACCTTTCTTCCAGCCATTTGATATCCCCGCCACTTTCCCAGAAACAAAAGTCGTCAGCGTATAGGGCGGAGGGGGAGAGCACATGGCGGGATATGTCGTTGATCATGATAGAAAACAGGATTGGACTAAGTATACTCCCTTGCGGAGTACCGTTAGCAGATACCTTGACACCGGAAAAGGAGGAGCCGACCCGAACTTGAAAAGTCCGTCGAGAAAGGAACGACTGAATGAAACGCCACATCTCTCCATTTATGCCCAATTTCAACAGTTTGGACAAGAGGACTGTTTTATTCACCATATCATAGGCTTTCTCGATGTCAATAAAGACTGCTAAGACGTTGTGCTTATTCGCCAACGCTTTCTGGACTGCATCGTGTAAGCGCAGGATATGATCTGTGGTTCTGCGTCGGGCACGAAATCCCGACTGCTTTAGATCAAGTAGGCCATGAAACTCCAGATACCACTTAAGACGTTGTACCACCATTTTTTCCATTAATTTGCAGACGTGGCTAGTGAGAGAGATAG
>Ga0210059_1001027_pt1 | contig 40312 bp, 20 predicted proteins | sample Ectturendosymbi2_FD_188042 | JGI IMG/M metagenome (GOLD analysis project Ga0210059, IMG submission 188042) | Ecteinascidia turbinata endosymbiont from Florida, USA - Sample 2 (SPAdes) (version 2) | ecosystem: Host-associated > Tunicates > Ascidians > Unclassified | place: Key West, Florida... | reverse complement strand
CTTGCTTACCGCATTGGTGTTGATGAAAAGTGTTGCCATATGGTGTAATACAACACAATTTTTACCAAAATGTGTAATTTTACATGCTTGTGTAAATGGGCGTCGGAAGAATTTTTTTCCAGGGGGTCACTAGTGGATTTTTCCAAAACGTTTTGGGGAGTGGTGAGATTTGGTTTTTACCGCTCGAAACGAAACTAAGAAAACAACCTTTTTTGCTGAAATTTTCAAATTCCTGCCCCCCTTCCGGAATCCATGCTTGCGTGTGGGAAAAATTCGTGCCACATCATTAAAAAATTGGTGTAATTTCAAGCGTTTCTACACCCTTCTAAATAATGAAATTTCGCTGAATCTTATACGCAAAATAAAATATTTGACAGATAAATTTCAATTGTGTTTTTGGTTTTGCACTGGCAACATTTAAATAGCTATATTTTATTTCTGCATTGGCAACACAAGTGGCGGCCTTACTGACAACTTGCTACATAATTTTGTCTTGTCTTTGCATTCCGGTATCCAACGCAGTTGCTGGAGTATTCAGTCATGTTACTTCCTTGTTCAACATGCGACAAAGTTGTGATTTTGAATGTGTTTAAGACAGGTATCAATGATGTGTCACTTTTGCCTGTTTTTAAGATGTGTTCTTGGTGTTTTCAATTTTCTTTGGGCCTTGTCACTGTGCATGTATATTTTGTTCCATGTGTGGCCTTTCGCGTTCATGTTGCAGGTGACCTGAATAAAATATGTCTTCGTAGCAGGCGCGTAGCCAAAAATTTTGGTGGGGGACAAACAGCAAAAGAGTCTCAATATTTGAATATTTGATGCCCCTTGTTTATAGGCGCCATCCAAAAAAACGTGCACTTTTCTGGCCCATTTTTTCTGAATACTTATTTTCAGACATAAGCCAGCAAATAGCAATTCCATTTTCATTGAATTGACAAGTTCGAAACTTTGATTTTAGTGAAGCTCCAAGGTCCGACTTTGGATAAAAATTACAATTTGCTCGTAAAATGTCCTTGCAAAAACGCTTGTGAAAATCTCGATGCTATAAGTGCAAGATCTGCAGTATGCTTTTTACAGGCAATATTGCACTTGAGCAAGAAGTCTTCGTGGCCACCATCATGACTGCGCTTTTTTACACGCTTCTAATGTAGGCTACACCAACACAGGTCCAGTCGAAGGCGAGAAGCAACTTTGCTCAAGACATTGATTTCCGCTCGGAAGTACAGGCCTTCTGCAAATTTGCGCGCATGTAAGACGTGGATCTTGAACAAATCTTGAGCGTTTGGCTGACGTGTGTAGCTGATAACGTGAAGGCTAGACGCATTTAAAAAGTGTTTGGATTTTACGTCGATGTCAAACGCTACAAAATGCGACTGCGATGACATTTTTGTACGCTACTTGCACTAAGGTTACATTCCAAAAACGAGTGTGTGTTTAATCTACCGTATTTATTCGAGTATAACGCGTACTCATGTATAACGCGCACCTTAATTTTTAGTTAAAAATTGGTATATGTATCCAAATAAGAACGTTACCAGTGAAAACACTGAATTCAGACTGGCAATGCTCAAACTGAACACAACATTTTTGTTGCAACGTCGATGTCGTCCTAGATGTTGTAACATTTTGTATTATTACATCATAGAGCCAAGTAGCGTTGAAACTGCAAACATGGAAGTTTATCTACAGCGCATTGTATCCATAGATACCACGCGGTAAAACGCTAACACGCCGGTTTTAGGAAGCGCTGTCCCATTTGATAGAAGCTCTGGTATACGAAAAGAACTAGGGCCGCATTCTACATCCAGGTCATGCATCGTGCAACGACTAATCGAATTCTAGAAAAGCGCAACCGCTTGCCGAAGCTACCCAACGTCGTGCAACACATATACAGCAGAAGTAAAAATTTGGCGCGCTGCCATTTTGTAACGAAGGCTTAAAGTTATTTTTTTTGACCAAATTTTTAGCCGCGCAGTTCGACTGCACCCCTGAGCTATGCTGAAACAGGCTATACGAAATACACCGTTCTTGCGCGTTCTCTTGCGTATGACTTGCTTATTATGCGCACCTGAACTTATGTGCCCTCTGGCGTAAAGGCATAAAAATCTAAGACCTCGTTTATAACGCGCACCGAACTTTGCGTTTGTGTTTTTGGTATAAAATTTTGCGTATTATGCTCGAATAAATACGGTGTGTATTTAGTGTTAACAATATAATTCACAAATACAGTATGATCAAGACAATATTGTAAATTGGGGAAAGTTCCACATGTCCTCCAAACAAATTTGCATATGTTTGACCCACTCAGTCTATAGTCTACATCTACGCAAAGTGTGAAAATGGTTGTGCTTTCGCGGAACCGAAGTCACAACCAATTATCGTCACGGCTCTGCACTAAAGGTAAGAAGTACTTGTCGCCGCAGCTAAACACGACGGTTGCTTAGTTGATCCAAGCCTGTGGTTCCCAAAGTATGGGTCGAAACCCAAACAACAGTGGCAAAGGCTCGAAAAATGGGTCGCACCAAGACGATCCAAATCTGGCTTGTATATTTCCAACGTTACCACTGCTTGTCTTAGTCTGTTTGTAGCGTAGGTAGTTAAGAGTAGATTGCTGAAATAAAAAATGAACTTAGCAGCTTACTGGCGAACATCATCCACGCAACAATTATTTTTTCTTACGTTGTTTGTGGCTTGGGTCGCGTGGTGTCTACCAAACTCGCTTTTGGGTCGCGCTTAAAATAGTTTGGGAACCGCTGATCTAGCCATTGTAGCGTAAGCGGTTGAAATTTTTTAAAAATCCATCAGTGTTTAATAAAAAGATCTAATGCATTGGGAGAAAATTAAATTCAGTTTCATTTTAGTCACGTGCGATTTACAGATTGCAAGCTATATTTAAGTAATGGTCAGTGTCAATACCCTCAGCACTTAACATAAAAACATCTTTCTGCCATGTTAGATTTGGCTGAAAACTCTTCCCGTTGCAACGGAATGATTCCCAATTTACTGTAGGATACGGTGGCAATTAACATCAGATGAAAATTCTAACACTTTCAGACTATGTACAGGTCGGACTCTGATTACTTGATAGAACTGTTTTTTACTAGCCGGCAAGATAATGTTAAACAATAATTGATGAAAACGTTTAGACTCCACGTAATTGTGACTGAACCGTCATAATATATATTTAATCATCACAAATAAATATCTAGAATAAATAGTATTGTTGCTAAATAGTGTCTATGGCCTAACTGCGTAGTAAAAAATATTTTGAACTGGATTGTTTTTTAACCAAAATTTGAGCTTCACGGCATGCAAAACGTATATCACCGCCATTTTCACGCATTTAGTTTTAAAACTGTACAAAAACAAAGATGTACATACGATGTTCTATTCAAGCTACAGCTGATGCTGCAATCAAGGGTTAACCGTACACTATTTGTAGCATGCTAGAGTTATCAGAGAGGAATTCTAGCGATGGTCTTGAAATGAAATTTGCATTACCTTTATTTGGGATACTGCAAGCTGGTGCGCCAGAAACAGTGTGAAAAGCGTTTTACTTTCGGTTAGTGTTTACAAGCGCTCAGATACAAGTTCGTATTTCATTATCGCCAACTTCCACACGGAGCTTAAACCTCGGGGAAAAGTCAGCCATAGCATGAATTCTCCAGCACTTGCACTATACACAACGTTTGATCAATCATGGAGAATTGGTAAACCTTACTGCTTTGATCAAGTTTGACTAAAAGCTGAAATGGTATAGGTTCCTCAGAAACTTCGTTAATCTGCTCTGAAGTTTTTTTTGTCTTTAACATCAAAAGCTTGATTAACCTGAAAATCTTCAGTGCAACTTTCGGAATTTTTTGGGGAAATTGCCCTCCCCCTACAGAACATTGGATTTGAAGTTAAACCGAGTGATCAGTTACCATTTTCGAGAACAATTTGAAACGAACGATAAATTGTCCAACAACTCGGGCTAATACGATGAGCTTAGTAAGCAGAGGACTTACTGGCGTTGTCATTGCTCTTTGACTTAGGTTACTCATCAATCGAGAAGTTATTATGAGAACTTCTTATTGTTACGTAACTAACGTCACAGAGCAACGACAATGCCAGCTAGAATGAAAGCAATGGAAATCTCAGTGACGCTAGCGTCGAACGGTTTTATTCAGCCAGAATAAATTGTATGACGAGCCCGAGTAACGCTATTGACCTGGGTAGCCCCTGCAACAGCCTATTTGAATTTCAGGTGGTTCATCGATGCGTTTTGATAGTGGTGTAATTTTGTCTAAAATAGTGTAATTTAAACCTTCATATGGTGTGTAGTTAATGACGTCGTATTTCTCTGCTTGTGACGTCACAGTTACCAATTCAAACCACATAAATTTTTTATAGTTTTTTTGACATGCACTCGTGTCCTCCCACTTTGAAAAAGGTTCTGCCATCCATGTTTTTCGCTGCTTACTATCTCTTTGAAAACGAAACGGCATGCTGACTTTTGTCTTGCAACTGTGGCGCTGGTTGCAAATTTTTTTTCGCCACACATCATCTCTTTACATTTTTTATGTTTGCAGTAAACGAAGCGAGGGAGCTTGCAGTTTCACATGCAAGTAACTAATTGGCTGCACATGATTATTTGATCATGATTTCATTTGCTGATAGTGTGGCGAAAAAAATTTTGTATCCGTCGCCACAGTCGCGAAAATTTAGCAAACCACAGGATTGCAACTCATACAGTACCGCAGTTTTATAAAAATAAACAAATATTTTCATTTGCATCAAACTTTGGTCCGACTGAAAATCAGGAGGCTATTTTACAATCTCCACCAGATGATTTGCATAAGATTAATGCCCGATTCGTGACACTTGGAATGTTTTTCCGCTTTTTCCTATATTTTAGAAGGTGATATGGTGTATAATCGGGTAATTCTTGACTACGCAATTAAAACTGAACTTTTACTTTTAAAATATAAGAGTATAATGAAATATTAAAATTAAGATGATCGTTTTTTAATAGATGACAAAAAGCATATTAAATATGTTCTCGGCTTGCAAAATGGGGAAGGAGGTAGTTAAATGTGAGTAAGTTCCAGATTTAAACAACTTAGATGGAACAGATATTTAGGAAAAATTGCCAGTATTGAAATTTACTTGGTTTAAAATTCATTACGCTAACGACTTTCACAAATTAGAGAGTGTACGGGAAGTAGAATCACTGCGAAAACTGATTTTAAAAACTGAGAGCAAGGGAATTTTTTTTATGTGCCTGCTGAAAAAAACATTGTTAACGAAAAGTTTTAAAGTTCAATGTGGCACTTTGAGAAAATTTTGAATTTACAATTTCAGCATCTGTTTCATAAACGGTAAGGATTTTTTCAATGTTATTAGCAGCGCTCAACAAATCCAAAATAAGGGTTTACTGTATCATGTTGAGGAGTTGTATATTCTGAACAGGTTTTCTTTAAAACTGAATAGTCACCAGTTATCAGTTAGATGGCATTAGTTGAAATACGTATCTTTTCGATCCATTTCATCGGTTATTACCATTGCTTTTTAATGTTGTCGTGCAAAGATTCATGCAAAAATAATGGAGCTGAGCTAGAAAAAACACGGAAGACCTGCTGGTTATTTTCCTGTCTACGCGTTTCTGCGATCCATTTTATTTACCTCGGCAAGTTCAATCTGATTCCGATTCCAGAATAAAGCATCATTTTATCTGATTTAAAGCATGTTTTTATGCAGCTATTTAAAATTTTTAGAAAGAAATGCCCATCACAAAATCAACCAACAAGGCGGGAGTCTACCTATTTTTATCCTGAAATCACCAGATCCACACTGTTGTTTTATGCTCCCGAGATGCTAACAAACGAAACGTCTTCTTAAATTTTCTTGCCTTTTTTCTACACAAGGTTTACTAATGAAGACGTAAAGTTACCTTGCAATATGTTAAACAACAGTTTTAAACGCAAACTAGACATTGGTTAATCTTTTTCTATTTCACCACACTTATGTGTATATGATCTGGAACACTGGCTATATCGCTTTTTGATAAACATTTTTAGCTCTACACAATCTTTGAAATCTTAGCGTCACTCAACCTGCCGCAGTACACTGACTTTGCCCTTGATTTTCTTTCCGCAGAGTATATGCTGTGTGAAATAAGGCTTGATTCCGGACTAAGGCTTTTCCTTATGCGTCCTAAATCGCAGTAAATATTGATTGCTTGTCATTTTAAGTGCGGAACAAAACGTTCCCCATGTGGTAGTACTTTATGCAACATTAATATTTTTAATGGACTGATGGATCTTGGCCAATCTTGATGACACTTGAGTAGTTCACATACAAAGGCTGTGAACCACAAAAAGTAAAAGAGAATCAATTGTGATCGTTTATGCCATGGCATCACTGGTGGTTCCTTGCATTTCATAGAAAAGGACTACTACACAGTGGCGGCTCGCAACTGTGATTCGTGGTTTTGGTGCACCTTCTCCTGATAAAGGTTTTATAAAGACTAAAAAGCATCACGTTTTTAGGCGTAATGGACTATGATGACGTTGACATCCTTCTTTCTACGAGACAATCATGGGTCTTGTGTATGTTTCTATTAAACAGCGAGTAATTAAATTTATGTACTTTGGTCCCCGGACACTGGTGAGGTGATAGAATGTTTCAAGCTGTTCTGCCAAGTCCAACCATATCCCTCAAATGCTCGCGAGGCGCGGGCAGTAAGTCACAATGCCTTTTTCTCCTAAGTGCGTCAGGCAAGGGGTTCAGGTTCAGGTCTCTGTCGGTTTCATGCATGAGTTGTTGGAGTGCACTGGAGCTCAGCTTTGACAACTTCAAGAGCGAATTTGCTGGAAAGCTGTCAGGACGTTTTCGCTGATAGCTGGAAATATCTGATGTGATTTGAAGTATAGTTTAACGACAGAAACCCACCTTTTTGACCTACTACATATATTAGAAAGCATTTAGCGTGCACTGCGCACAATATATAAGCCGACTTGGCGGACTAAGTACATTGGATACAGCACAAAGGCTCAACAACAAACCTCATTTCATTGCTGACTTTCCTAGTGGTCATAACAACATCTGCATTGTTTGCAACAGGAAGAAAAATCGAAAAACAACTTTGTTGTGCTGTGAGACCTCTAGTGATAGGCTAAATGAGGACTTCATCTCGGTGATTGTTGCAAAAAATACCACACTTCCAAAAAGTACAAGAAAATGAAACCTACACTTTCACTGCCATGCAAAAATACACGCGCTTTCACTGTCTTGCTTTTCTGTTTGAAGTTGGTGATTCTTTTTGAAGTTGTGTTCATCTTTCTTTATGCAATGTATAAATGTACATGTCTATAGTTGAAACAAATGCTTAAGCTTACCAAAAGAAATTATCTTTCCTTGTTTTTCCTTTACAGAAAATCTGATGCTTAGAAAAGTAAGAAAATTTTCTAAGTGTGGTCTAGATTTTGTCCTGCACCTCATGCAAGGAGACGAAAACGCGAAATATTTTCACATATTCACATAGCTCGCAAAAAGTAGAACAACTTACATATTCTAAGTGTTATTATAACGTTAGTACTTCAAAAGTTACGGATGGTCAAAGGAAAACTGTAATCAACTGCAAATGCGACGCGTCGCGACAGGCCGCGACAGACAAACAAACACCTTTGGGGTCAAGGCGGGGACATATTGCAAATCGGAACGGGATTTATACAACATTAATATTTTAGTGAACTGGTGGCTCTTGGCCAATCTTGGTGAAACTTAAGTAGTTCACATTTAAAGGCTGTGAACCGCTAAAAGTAAAAAAGAATCAATTGTGATCGTTTATGATGCCATGGCATCACTGGTGGTTTCTTGCATTTCGTAGAAAAGGACTATTACACAGTGGCGGCTCACAACTGTGATTAGTGGGTTGGTGCAACTGCTCCTGATAAAGATTTTATAAAGACTAAAAAGCATCACGTTTTACGGCGTGATGGACTATGATGACGTTGACATCTCTCTTTCTACGAGACAATCGCGGGACTTGTGTATATTGCTATGTTGCAGTGACTGTGACATACTGTGAGGTAAATCACTAGTGAGGCACCGGTACAGTATCTTTAAAGTTAAATGCACATCTTTAACACGACGCGAGTAACAACATTCAGCTGGTTGTTTGCTCATCCACTGCACTTCGCCCTTGACTTACATGCATAACATCCCTTTCACAGTCATTCAGCGAAAAAACAGGTTTGTTTCGTACTACTCTGGTGGTCTTAAAATAACGTCACAATTTACCTACTGCAATTGTCGCAGTCACATTCACTCAATATACCGAGAACAGAAACAACCATAGCTGATCATTTACACAACCCTACTAGGGATAGGTGTGCCTTATCACTTTTTCCAGGCCATCTTTATTTCTGGAAATACGTAACACAGTTATTTGAGGTCACTCACTAATAGAACGATGTGAATTGGCAACGAATCATCAATAACATGGCAACGAATCTTCAAGTGTTAATTTCAAGTTACGGTAGAAAGCAGGGTTGCCAACTTAGCTTTTTTTGGATTTTTTTAATCCCAAAAAGGCCAAGCAAATGCTGGCTAGTGCATTTGGAAAGGCTTGACCCTGTAAAGGGTTGTCATAGCTGCATATTCAACATTACAAATCTCTTCCGACGTGGGTCTCATGACCATGTAGGGTGCGAACTTCCCCTCTTCAAATTTGCAATGCACTGATGATGATAACTAGGGCAACCAAAAGACAATAAAGTCAAAATTTTCTGCCGTTTTAAAAGTTCATGAAACGTCCACAAACCAAATTTCACGCTCATACCATGAGGGAATCCCAAGTTATTAGGTCAAAAAAAATCAAAATTTACCATTAGGTCAAAATTTTCTTGCAGCAGAGCTTTTTTCTCTTCATCGATAGTTTATTGAAACTACAAAAACAGATATTGATATGCTCTTGCAAGTTTAGTTGCAATTCTGTAGTAATAGTGGGTTTGTTGCGACTTCTGGCGTAATAATGCTATTTTACCCACTACTGGACGATTGAATAGTATGTAGCATAGGCATGGTGAGGCAAGAAACGTGGTCTTACAGTACTTGGTTTGGTAAATGCTCAATCCATTATGCATATATCGTTTCAACTTTATGATGTTTTCAGGTTTGACTCTACTGTAGTTATTTATGTACTTATCAATTTATCATCCCAAAGTTAAATAAGCAAATATTTTAAGATTTCGAAGCATAGAGTGCATGAATATGCTTCTGGATTAACCTCAACACCTAAGGCTGAATTATTTTGCAGTTGCAAACGCAGAAAATTTATAGGTCAAAATAAAGTCAAAATTTTCAAATTATAAAGTCAAAATTTAAGTTTTTAGGTCAAAAAATTGGTTGCGCTAATGATAGCAGTAGTTATCCAAACGACTGCAAAATGTCGTTTATATCGTTTTCTTTGGCCGTGATTTTCATTATAAGGCTATTCAGCACTTCCGCTTTTCGTGTACCAACAGTAAAATGTTTCCAATATATTTTTTCAAAACTTAGATTCGTTTTTATACAAACTGATGCATCTAACTAGCATCCTAAGCTTCATTCGATTCCTTAACGTTGTTTTTATTAATGTTACAGTTGAGAAAATTTGTTCCATCTGGATTTGAGACCGACAACGCTGAGCAAGACAGTGCGTACATTGCAACTTTATCAAAAGTGCTTCCTCTTGCAGCATTTTTGTACTTTCTTACACCGACCTAAAATTTTGCTACTACTTTGTCTAGAGCTGGGATGGGCGAACTACGACCCGCAGGGCAGTCACACGTACATAGATAGTACATATTTTAAGGTAAAGTAATTCTACCGATTAGATTAGAATTCTCCCGGTAGCAATATGTAATATATGCGCTCCCCGTAAAATATACTGTAGTATAATATATGCGGTCCCCAGTAGCAATAAAGTTTTCAATGTGGCCCTCCCTCGAAAATGTTTGCCCACCCCTAGTCTATCATATATAGATACCTAGCATGTCTAACAAATACCTAGACCAGCCATGTCCAACCCGCGGCCCAGTGGAGGGTTTTGTGCGGCCCAGTTTAGGTTTTCGCTGGAGCAAAAGTATCCTACATACTGACAACCTGTCCTTGTTTTGATAATTGTGAATTTGACATTTTTGTAGCGGGTGGTCTTCAGTGCCGTTTATCACATCTGTTGCCATTGCAGTTATGATTCGAACACTCAGTATATTCGTATAAGCTAAATTTAGTTTGCTAAAATCAAAGTAAACCATTCAATGTGCGGCCCTCAGTATAATGTCATTCAGTGTGCGGCCCTGGTCAAGATAGTTACATACGTTTTGGCTCAGTATGCCATTTCGGTTGGACATAGCTGACCTAGACTGAACCTTCTTTAAAATTGGACACATGGGTGTTGCAGTAAGCAACCTAGAAATTAAGATGGCCACAAGAGTAAATCAAAAGCTATTGTTTCTAGTTCTCTTTTGGATAAATTTGGGGTAAATGGTAAAGGTGCAGATGATGTTGTTTTTTCAGAAATAGCTCAGATATATCATGCAGTCAAACACAATCTTTCATACAATTAACATGATTGTACTTTGAAATTAAATTCAAAACTTTAACAGGATTAAAAAATTAAAGTAAAACTATCTGTGGTCGAACCAAGTCAGAGGCATTTGTTACAAATGTTCTTGGCAAAAAGCTTTTGAAGTAGTTAACAACAATTTGAAGCAACATGAATCTCCCCTCTTCTTTGGGCTTCATAGTGATGCATCAAATCATAAAAACGTGTTCAATATTCTAATATGGAAATTGGCACAGTAAATTGTGTGATTGATTTTTTGAGAATGCTGATGGAATATTTAACTGCTTGAAGAATGTTATGGGAAATATACAGTTGGATAGGAAACGAGCTTTAAGTGCAGATAATGTAAGTTGCAATTTTAAAGAAAACATACACCCAATTCCCCACACTGACTGATGATGTTAAGGCTAATTGCAGTGCTTACATTTTAAATAACGTTGTAAGGTATGCTCTGAGAAACTTGAACGTGGACATAGACAATGCTGTCCTAAAAATATATGGTCATTTTGCAATCTCAGCTAACAAACGTGAAACTCTCAATTATTTTAATTCGTTTGCAGACACAGAATCACTTGAAACTCTGCACCATGTATCTATACAAGGTGGTTGTCCCTGGTAGCATGCATTGAGAGTATATTACATACTTGGAAAGGTTTATATTCTCATTCTTAAGCAGACCAACCGATTGGTTCAAACAATTTTTCAAACTTCTTGATGATGATTAATGATGATCTAACAGAATTCCACAATGTATTAATGTCTACTTGTTGCTCTTCAGCATATAATGGAATATTGCACGTTTCTGTACATTACGTTTAGAAAAATGAAGCTTCAGCAGCTGATGTTTTCAAAATTTCGGCTGGCCCGTGTTCAGTGTGCAGCTCAGCTCTAAACCAGATAGTGTTCGTAATTGAAGTTACACACAGCATGAACATGAAGTGCTTAACTTTTGTCAACAGAAATTCCAAAACTTGCCGTGTGTGAAACGAAAGACCCTTTTTTATTCATCCAGTCTTTTTCGCCCACTGGAACACAGGCTATTGAATTTTTTCTGTTTTTGTTGCAATTTGAAAAAGTTGGAAACCCTATAATCGCCAGCAACCTGAAAAGCAGGAACGCCGGAGACACTAAAACATATGAGGTCAATGCAAACTTATAAAAAACAAACAATCGTTACCAATTATGCTTGTTTCTGTTCAGCAACAATGTTGACCTCAACAATAACACCAGAAATTATAGAAAACCATTCTGAAGTTTCTAGGTGCGCGAATAACTGCAATAAATTTGTTTCAATGCGATCTTAATAAACCATGAAATTACCTATGATACTTTTATTAAAAAGCACTTCATCCCCCGTTGCTCCCCTTACAAAAGTGCAGGGCGACAATGCACCCGCTCTCGGGCGTCCCTGCTGAAAGGGATGAGAAAAATGTCGACGTTGCTTCCCCTGCAGAAATTTCTGTGCACGCCCATACATACTCCAAAATGTTATATTCTACTGTATTCCTTATTTGAGGTTGAGAAAGCGTCAAGCCAAACATGTGCTCAAGGCGCGTTCTTGACTACGACCCATACATTTTCCACCAATAAAACATAAAATCACCTTGCATTGCAAATCCAGACCAACTCCACAGGCAACATCACCTCAGAAATCATTTTCAACATCTTATAGTATTAGAGCCAGTACAGTACACGCAGTAAAAATCAACACCTACCAATGAGGTACTAAGTGACTATCGATAAGAGCAACATTTTCTGCAAACAGCAGGGCCGAATTTGCCAATAGGTTATGAGTAGGGCAAGTTTTTGTTGCAGTAACAAAGCGAGAAAGTTGCATTTATTTTCAACCAAAGCTGCATTTATGCGCTGTAAGTTGCATTTATGCGCACATTTGACTGTGAAAGACTTGAAACAACCTATTTTGCATGCAAAAATCGAAAAAGTTGCGAAAAGTTGCATGCAAAAATCGAAAAAGTTGCAATATAAAATTCCTGGAAACAGCTCAAAACATTGAATTATATATATCTTGAGTATTTAGGAAGCTGTAAAAAAAGTTGCAAAAGTTGCAAAAACTTGCCCTAGTTATGAGTCTTAAGCCCATAGGATCTCAAGATCCAAGGAGACCTCCAGCAAACTGTGGTACCCATGGAGTCAGTTGCCGGTATGTGATCAGTTCGATAAATATTCGTCAAAATTTTATGTCTGAATTATTCATCAAATTTAGTTTTATTCACCTAATGAGATTCCGTATTGATAACACCAGGGACGGTATTCCAGCGAGTTTCCATGAATTTCAATACGACCATTGGACAGGGCCGAATTAACTGATGCGAGGCCCTAGGCTAACCCACTTGTGAGGCCCCCTCTCCCATGTTAATGAGGAAAAATGGAAAAGCGCTATTCAGTTTGAGCTTAGCCGAAAAATGACGATGTGTACGCTCTAAAAGTGCGGTCAATAAAAAATTATAAATCATTACTAGAGTGCCCCACGATCACTGCGCTTGTTGCTGCCTTCGACGCCAAAGCGTTCAATGACATGGAATTGTTGAAATCGTACTTGTCTGGCGGGAACAGGATGATCAATTTTTGCAGGCAAACCAATCGGAAATGTCGTGGTTAAATATTTGACACAACGCATGGCCTACGGTTTCATAAGTTGCACGTCTGATTTTTCTTATCTGTGCTCGAAAAAACAAACACCTTGAACATATGTGTGGCGGCATAAAGACGTTAAAGCACAACGTTTCGACCACGTTGCGGCACGCTTACCACGGATGTAAAAATCTCACACACACGAGCAAAACACGTCAAGTAAAACGCACCGAAATGGTTGCAACTGGTGGGTTCACGATTCTCGCATTTGTTACTTTTTCAGACTGCTAAGAATCGAACGCAAGTCGCAACGAGACCGTCGCGCGAAAGCACGTGAGATTTAAACCAGAACAGTCGTCGCCAGAAAGTCTTCACTATATGGGGCTTTACATTTGCGCAACGGGACTTGACATTCTGAAAATTTGATAAAATCTCCACTGATTACAGTGTTTCATATTTCAACTTGGAGGAAATCCTCCCCGTGGCGACGGGAGTGTTTTAAACTTCTCTCATGCTGTGATCATTGAAAAACGTACAAAATGCTACAGTCACCGAATCAAGTAAGACTGAACAGAGCACAGTAAACAATTGAAAAAGGTTTTTGTCCTGGCCTTCATAAGAAAATCATCTAGGAATTCATTAAAATTTGTTTGCCTAAGTTTGTCACTTTTAATGCACCGAATGCTTAGTGTGGGCAACCTCTCTTGGAACATTGCGACCCTTTAATTCATTAAGATCTCTGATTTGCTTTGCATGGGAGAAGTACAAGCTTGCGCAAGTACTCAATAGCAATCTCATTTTTGAATGAGATTTTCTCTGATTCTAGAGACCCGATGATAATTTTTGCTGATTCTAGGGACCCGAATCTGGTCCCTAAAACACCTTGAAAACCCTGGTTATATATACCCCGTGTACATACGTGTAGCCAGGAGGGCCAGGGAACCTCCAAATTTTTAGAATATCTAGTCATTTTTTGCCTAAGATTAAACTCTAGTTTTATTTGGGTCAGATTGGGCTTCGTCTGTACAAAAGATGGATAAGCAGCAGACTCAGAATCGTCGCTAGAGAGTTTCAATAGGGGGTTTTGCGTTTTTACGGGGTGGCTTGACATTCTAAAAATTGACGAACTCCACTGATTTATAGTGTTTCATGTTTCAATTTGTGGGGTTTGGAGCTTTGTTTGGAAGGGGCTAAGCCCACCAACAGCCCCTCGTGGCGACGGGGCAGACTGTGGACAAAAGTTGAATAAGCTGCAGATCGTACTATTTTTTCCTACAAGCTTTTATGAATGAGTTCAGCTCATGTTATTACTGGAGTAAGCGAAGGCATTAAAATTACGCCACAACGAACTTACAATGCAGTTAACTGCAGGCTAGGTTAGAGCGTTCAATGACAGCGTAAATTCCAAACTTCCAAAACAGCAAACCTAACCGTAAAACGTAGCCTACATGTCAGGTAGGCTTAAAATGAAGCACGCTAGATTAGTTGCAGGCTATGCTAAAGATGACTGCTGGTTAGCATCAGACCTGTTAGCAGGGGTGTAGTGGGGTGGGAACGGCGTTCCCACACTTTTTTGCACTAGTAACGTTACTTGAAGATTTAGATTTTTCATTTCAATTTCTAAGTGCAGCGTCTGGAGCAGCATAAATGAATAAATATCAAGCTATCTCGTGCATAGCACCGTAGCACTAAAGTGAAACAGGAAGACCCAGTGCGGAACTTCTTGTAGACGAATCAGTCTTCCTTTATGTTTTGTGTGGGAACGGCGTTTCCACCAGGCCCATAACCAGGGGAGGCGAAGCCTCCCCATACAAAATTTTCGCCCCCCCCTGGAGAATTATGTAGTATATAGTTTAAAATTATTGGGCATAGTTTAAAAAAAAAAATTTGGAAAAAAAATTTGGAAATTTGGTTCCCTCTCAGAAAACTCTCCCCCCTTGGTGTCCCAAGCTGGTTACAAGCCTTTTTCCCACACCTCTAATTTTAGCAATACACCCCTGTCTGCCAGCAAAATTTTTGGACAAAAGTTCAGCTCAGCCCGAAATAAGATGCTTTTCTAGCGCCCAGTATTCTGCTGTCTTTAATAATTTTTTTCAACCTACTGCACAACAGTTCTAAAATTTCGTTACCGCGATACAGTCGCGTTTCGTACAAAAAATTGAATGGATGGGAATTTTGTCATTGACTTAGACCTACTACAAACTTCACGTTTCCCGTTGTGACGTGGAAAAATATTGTCTAATCATTTTCAAGCCCTTGTGATGCAATAAACAACTTCCTGGCAAAGTGCATAATTGCTTTCGAGTTTTTTGGTATGTTTGTCTCTACGCATACCTCAAGCGTTTTATGAGGGGGAGGGAAAGTTGTGCTTGTTTTCGAAATAATATATCTTTTTTTCGACCTTCAAGTTATTTTCGATGGTCAAATGATTTCGATAATCAACAGCATTTTGTTTCAATTTTTTTGTGATTGATAGTTTGCCACTGATGGGCAGGTAATTTTGTAAACAAGTTTTGCCATTCTAGCCAGACAATCGTGATGTGCAGGGACGTAACGAGATTAGATGGCGCCTCGGACAAGAAAAAAGTTTGGCGCCCCCATATTCGAACCTGAGGTCTTTGGGAAGCAAATGTACTGTTTTGAAAAAGTGCTTATGGCATTGTTGTGAGTTTTGGCCCCCCGCAGTGATTCGGTGTCCGGGGAATATTCCCCTTGTCCCACTCGTTACGTCTCTGGTGTTATGCAATAAAAATCGGAAAAGGTTCCGAAAATAAACAAATTTTCATATCCAAACGTCATGAACTTCTATTCCATAAGCATCTGCAATTTTCGAACACAATACAGCATGGATTTTGCACAGACTGCCAACAAAGGTTGTTGGCGGCAATTGAGGTTTCTTCGTGTAGTTTTTATTTCACTTCTATGCCTGACCCGCGCGTTTTTTGGCGTGGGCTGTGTTTGTTTTGCGAATAGTAAAACTTTTCCGACATTCAACAAATTACTTTTATAAGGTTAGATTAGTTTGAGCACAATTTCGGAATTGTTTTGAAGGCCGCTTCTGCTCCGGAAACGTCCCAGGAAGCCTGGGTAATGGTGAGAATGCAATTTAGCCAAAATGTGTATGGTTATTAACCGTGTATGAGCAGTTGGGTCTTCCCTGATATGCAGGCAGTACACATCCGGATGAACTCGTCTTTGAGCCCCCCCCTAAAAAAAATCCTGGATCCGCCTATGACCTGACCAAAGCTTATAGACCGGGAGCCCAAAGGGTTCAAGTTATATGGGAAGGCAACCAATTTCTAATGGTATGACATCATCTGGTATGGCTTCCTGTACAAGGAACTGGTGGTCTGCCGTGTCACACCTGGTGGGTGTGGTCACGGAAGGGTGATAAACAGTACCCCCAACATTGAACTAGATCAGCTGGAAAAATAACCTCTTGAAACCTGTTGCAAAATGTCCGAGGTAAGAATTTGGAGGTAAAATATCCGACTTTTCCAAAATTTCCGACTCCGACCCAGTCCCGTCGCCACGGGGGGATTTTGGGGGCCTAGCCCCCCAAACAAAGCTTCAATCCCCCCAAATTGAAACATGAAATACTATAAATCAGTTGATTTTTTGTCGATTTTTAGAGTGGCAATCCCCCCGCACAAAGCCAAAGCCCCCTGCAGAAACGCAAAGCCCCCCTATTGAAAACTTTCTGGCGACGGTTCTGCTCCGACCTTTCCAAAATTTCCGACTCCTTAAAATAAAGGGAATAATGTTTGGCTGTTAAAATCAATGGAAATCGTGGCCCACAGCAAGAAATCTCTGTTTCAACAAAAGTTTCAAAAGAAATTGTACCATTTTAACAGGAATTCCCAACTCAGGAGTGTGATGTAAACAATGATCCAACTGGACATCCGGAGTCGGACAAAAAAATCCGACTCCGACTCCTTATGTGGCTAGGAATCCGACTTCGACTCCAAAAACCTCCGACTCCGCAACCCTGATCATCAGTTCTTACTCAAATATAATCTGTTACAGAAAGATTGCTAAAAGCCCCACAAGGGATGCTTGGAAGCTGCATGCGGCTCTTAGAACAGTGTTTGAGAACCTTTGTTCAACAAGTACAGTAACACCACGCCTACCAGCAACGATGTCACAGCCTTAGCGAATATTAAACCAAAGAAACATCAAACGCTTGCAGATCCATTGTTGCAGTCTGGTTTGGCAAAATCGTTAGTATCTAGGAGACGGAGCTACCTCTCAAATGAACAAAGCTCCAGCTCCGGTCCTAAATTTTAAACTGAGCTGAGCTCCGACTCCTGATTTTTTATTTGAGCTCCGGCTTCAGGCAAAATGGCCAGCTCCGGCGTTCCGTAGCCCTGGATTATTTTCACAAGAATTCTGAACGTAATATTAGCGTCGTAATACAATTGCTTAGTTCAGCTTTTCAGTAGCTTGCTTCAGCTATACTTCCTTCAAATAATTTTTTTAAATTTACTTCCTTGTGTTGGCTTTATCAGGTTTTGAGGCGAAAACGATGTGCCGAGAGTGAAACGGGTGGCGATTTAATAAAAAAGTTTGAGAAACACTGTTCTAAAGCATTAACTCCTCGCCAACTGTGTAAGTGATTGTCGGTCAAGCTTTGTTCAGCTATATTGCAGCGCATACCTGAGTCGGGCTTGCTATATTTATCTGGTTCAAAGTAATTGTTTGGTCATAATTATTCAACAGTAGCTCGTAATAGTGGATTCAAGGCTAGAAGATAGCAATGAAACCTTTTCTTTCCGAAAATAATGCAGTTATACAAATTTACTTGTGCATATTATGAAAGATGATTGAGTAAGGGAAGAGTTTTGCAGAGATTTTGGTCTTTTAGGAAAAAAATTTTTTGCGGGAAGTCAACAAAATGTGAAGAAAGCTAAGGCATTTTCAGCTTTTTTAGGAAATGATAAAGAAAGGGAAAGTGCTGGATTATTGACTGACATAATGTAACACCTCATCGACTTGAATGTAAAACTGCAAGGAGAAAAGCATACTACTCTTGATTTGATCGCTACTAATTGCCCTTTTCAGAGTAACTTTAATATTTTCAAACATGTCATTCAAAACGAACTTAGTCATTTCCGAGGCATTCGGGTAAAATAAAAGAAAGAGAATACCAGATACATTCAAGTTATTGAAAAGTTGATTACCAACATTGTCGAATAGTTTGGCGACGTTTCTTTTCGAAAACAGTTGCTGCTCTCTCTTCAAAACTCTTTTTAGTGACAGGCATTACCGAATTCTCAACTGAAGCAAAAAGACATATGCACATGTGCGGACCGAAAATTTAGTGGAAATTTTATAGGTACCGGAGCTCTGCTGGGCATCTTCTCTTATATTTGTAGGCAACGATCCATCATTTACTGCATTCACTGAGGGGCACATCCAAAATTCAACTTGAATTTATTGAATTCCAGTAGAATGTAGCAATGAAAGAAATATTTTTTTATGTCACACCTGAAACTTCTTGTCAAAGGAAGGTATCCCAATTTTTCTCCACTCCTCGCAAATATTATCAGTGGAAATTCTTACTGTGTTTGGTTCTACCTGCTGCTGTCTGAGAGGCGAACTGTCCCCTCCTGCAAGCTACAGTAAATGTAAAACTCGGGCCCCCACTTAACTCATACTTCAGTTTTAGTATTCTTTTGGTTTCAATAGATTTTTTGGGTTATTCGTAGAATTTTGTGGTGATATAGGGTTTTAGTATGGCCATCCACACCCGGATTCACCATCAATTCTCAGGCTTTTATCTGAGTGTTGAAAGCGATCCTACAGTGGGCAGTGGACCCCTTTCAGCAACGTTTTCCCTCCTGGCTAAAACATCTAGTTGCGCCACTGACTGCTGACAGTCCGCGCTTTCAAAAAAGAAGTTCATAAAGAACAAGTTTGGCATCTGTATGACGAATAAAAACCTTCACTAGTACCTTCTACTCGCTATCACTACCTTGGAACTTAAATTTAGGTAATTGCCAAGAAGCACAAAATGCCACTGCTACCTCCAACGCTGACAACGTTTGTTAATATCTGTATCAGATTACCGGATTTTGTATATCTATATATAATCGTATTAAATTCTCTATTATGTTTTTTCTTTAGAAAAATCCAATATATGTCACTTTGCATGATTTTATGGGAGTGACCCGATCTCGAAAAATTTTGACATTTAGAACTGGACCCTTTCCTAAAATAATTGAGTAGCCCAGTCATGGATCAGAGCTTCTCAAACTATGGGTCGCGACCCCAAATGGAGTCGCGTCCCCAAATGGAGTCGCGAAATGTAATTTTGGGTCTCGAAACAAATTGGCTTGACAAATCAGATGTAACAAATTTTGCAAGCTTTACAAGATAATTAAAAGTAGGCCTGGAGTGAATCTATTTTACTGCATTTTAAGAGGCAATATCGTGCTTTGTTCTGTAAGCTGTTTACTATGGTGTCTGCTTGAGCTATCAGATGATAATAATCAACCAAGCACAAGTTATGTGTTGTTACATCGTGATTGTTTTAACGACGTACTGACAAATATTAACTTTATTGCATTCATTCTGACACGAAGGCATGCTTCTGTTTAGAACTCGAGGTCTAGTCTAGAGGCTAGGCTAACTGCTTTAAGAGCACACCGAAAAGTTTCAAACTAAAGTTAAAAGCTTCATACACAGTTTCAGAAGTACTTTGGACTTTGATTCAGGAAAAGTTGGATCCCCAAGCCATAAACAATTGAAATTTCACGAGGCCACACATCTGCCATGACTAGAATTAATTTGCAGGGTTACTAAACGACAAAAGTTTGAAACTGGAATTTTCAAACCAGAGTTTACGTCATTTTTGGATAAGAACAAGAAATGAAGGCTCAGTCATTTCTGATTTAGCCATTCATAAACTCTTATACTTTTGCACAAGATATTTGTGTGAAGCGGTGTCTCAAAATTGATAATCATCAAGTCCAAAAACTGATCCTTTTTGAAAAATACTAAGAATGTCTTTCGTCCTGCGTTGTCTAGTATCAATCTGCGAATGGATGATCTGTGTAAAAATTACCAAGTGCCTCCATCCCATTAGTTGTGCTTGATAACTTTTACAAACTGAGTTGCTTTTTGTTAATTTTTTTTCGCCTTATTGTTTCCATTACGTGGTAGTTATATTACTGTGTAGTTACTTTCGTGGATTGTGTGCATTTGCATGATTTCGCAATAGACAGAAATGCCCCGAGAGATTTGTAATGAGGCGTTTAGACGTATCATTAATATCTAGGCCAGTGCTCTTCAACCTTTTTCATTACGGTGCACCCAAAGGTGTTTTGACGAACTCATGCACCCTATTTACTTAAGCACTTAAACTCATGCACCCTATTTACTGACATTTCCCCGTGTCCCCCGCGTAATTGCGCCCATGTCTGTAAGTTTAAGTACCCTGGTCTAAATAAGCAAGTACCCTAATTCAGTAACTCAGCTACATATTCAATTGATAATGGCTCATAGTCTGTTGCTTATGAATCACAAATAATCATCTAGACACAACAATTAGCTTGATGTGGTGTGATGCTTATGCACCACACTTTAGAATCTGCAAAGTCTCGGTTAAATCCTGAAAGTCATTGGTTGGTTAATGGTTCATTTTTGCCAACAGAAGGTTTTTGTAAAAATTATCTGTTTAGTGTAACAAGTTTGTGATGCACCTTTGCGAACCCTTTCTTAGTGGTGCACCCCGCGCATATTTTGGTGCATCCCAGGGTGCACCGTGCACACCGGTTGAAGAGCGCTGATCCAGGCTACATCAAGGTGTCGCACAGAAAAAACTTTTTAAAAATGGGTCGCAGAACAAAAAAGTTTGAGAAGCCCTGTCCTAGATGATTTTGTTATGAAGAAGGCCAGGACAAAACCTTTTTAAATTGTTTACTGTGCTCTGTTCAGTCTTACTTGATTCGATGACAGCAGCTTTTTGTACGTATATCAATAATGACAGCATAAGGAAAGTTTAAACCATGAGTCCCGTCGCCACGGGGCACCGTTGGTGAGTTCAGTCCCTGCAAATTTAAATATGAAACGCTAGAAAACAGTGGAGATGTTATCAAATATTCAGAATGTCAAAACCCCCCTGCGCAAATGTAAAGCCCCTTATTGAAAACTTTCTGGCGATGGTTCTGGTTTAAACCTCACATCCTTTGCGCGAAGGTTTCGTTGCGTTCGATTCTTAGCAGCCTGAAAAAGTAATAAACATGCGGAAGCGAATCGTGAACCTAGCGGTTGCAACCATTTGGCTGCCTCTACTTGACGTATTTTGCTCGTGTGTGCAGGCGCGGACACAGGGGGGGATGCAGGGGATGCATCCCTCCCACCAGACCTAAAGAGGTATTACCATGGCACTTGATTTCATTGCAAATTATTGCAAAAATGTTTTTGTACTGTACATTATTTAAATGCTAAAGATGCTAAAAATTAACTTATGCTAACAATTAGTAAAAACGTTTCTTCGTTGCATTAGATGAGCTGGCTTTAGTTTGTGGAACCTGATATAAAACCCTGGAAATTGGGATTAAGAACCAAATATTTCTGGAAAAACCTGAAGTCGGCATCTTAATTCCGATTAATTGATTTCATTTATACAATGACAGTTGTTTTGCCGGTATGAAACATACTGCACAAGAGTCAGGTTCACTGTTATAGGTTATGCAGTGATGTGCTTGCAGTTCAATCATGCCCCCTCCTTTGCCTGCAGAGGCGGTTGAGAAAGTCGCGAGCGGATTATTCTGCTGTTGATCTTTATTGCGTAGCAATAACATGGCAACAAATCTGCAAAGGTTCACTTTATATTACGGTAGCAGGCGTTTTGTTGCATGAGACTGTTGAACGCACACGCCTTGGCAGGTAATGCAGCGAGACAGTGACATGTTGATAGCGGTAAGTCACGTACATTTATACTTTCTGAAAAGAAGCATGAGTAAGTCTATTGCAATGCTTCCGTAAGTTTGAAACATCCATTATTAGTGCGAGTGTGACCGATGTGCCTGAGTGTCAAACTCCACTCTGCAGGCTTCATTTCATGCAGTATAAAATTACTGTTAGCAAGCATCTATGCAGGCTTGTGGGAATACGTCTTAATCGTTTAGGTTTAGTTCTGGGATCTGAGTGAATACTGAATGCAAAGCTATATTTGCTGTGGCGAGTTTTCATAATTCATCTGGTCAATTTAAAAAAAACCTGCGTGGTGTTCTAATTCTAGTAACTTGTCCGTAGTCGTGTCAACATACAGGTCTAGTTAATTGTCCGGTTTGTGTATGATGAGCGTTCACTGTGAAAAAAACCGGGCAATTCCCCCCAAAAAATTTCAAAAACATGTTCAGCTGTGAGTTCAGTTGAATATATCAGCTGGCTGCGGCCCTGCTTGCTAAGTAAAATAAAGTCATCATTTGTGATTTCGTCGAAAACCATGGCAATCCCATGCCTCTTTCTTTACAGATCATGGCAATGCTTACTTGAAAAGAAATGCCCTGCGTTGAAAATCTGCAGATAACCTACTGTGTAAATTGTCGTAATACTAATATACCTGGCTATTTCTGCCAAAGAAGCGTTTTTTGTGATTGTTACCGTAACATGGGTGTTTTCTTTGCAGTGTAGAAAGGATAAAGCGTTTTGTGAATGTCCATTTCCATTGCATCGTCAGCAATGTTTCCGCTAAGGTGCGCAAATACCCAGGAGCACCAGAACTGTTGCGCAGTGAAATCTCATTCTCGCGCACTTGCAACATTTCAAAGCAATGGAAAAGCACGCAAACAAGAAGCTATTTGAATGAAATGTGTATTTTGTTCGTATTTTGACAAGATTATTTATTTATTACATAATTCACATAATTTGTAATTCATTGAAAACTCCACTTACTCAGCCCTCAAATGATCATGCTCACTAAAACAAATATTTGCTCGTGTAAAATCATCTTAGAGGGAACACTGATCGTCAGCAATTTAAAAATGATAAACAAAATGTCGAGGTTGCCTCCTCCTGGAAAAATTTCTGCAGACGCCCATGAAAGATCAGGCTTTTTCGCTTTCGTTTTTTTGTTACTTTCGTGTTTTCACTCATTACAAATTGTTTGTTTCTTTCCGTTCTTTTCGGTTGCAAAATAAACAGAATCAACCCGCTTCTAGTTACTATTATTTCATCAAAACGACCTGCAATAGCAAATGTCATACACAAATTACTATGGGTGTTGCAGACTATTCCAAACAACAATTAAAAACTGTAAGGTTCCCCATTTGAAGAGTACTGCATCCAAGTGACTACGCTCACTTGCTGCAACATACAAGTCAAACAGCACTACTGCAGTATGCTGGCTACTGCCACCGGTAAATGTGATGTAACAAACGTAACCTGCGGTGAGAATAAGTATTATGTCGTCACCTGAACTGTTTACCTCGAGTCCTCCATGTACTTGCGCCGACGCTAGTGACTACGTCAGATCGTTGGTATCTGCCACATTGCTTGTTGGTTGCGTAGCGGTGCAGTGTTAAAGTTTGACCAGTTTTATCACTCAAGCTTCTTCTAAACTGAACCAAGCTTAGACTTGTTTCGTCGTAAATGTACGTATGCGAAAGTGATTGATTTACGCAATATGTTCCTGTGAAGCACTGGGTTCATTGCAAATCGATGTCGCATACCCCCAACAAATTAGCCTGTGTCCGCTACTGCGTGTGTGTGAGGTTTAACAGCCGTGGTAAGCGAGCCGCAACGTGGTCCTCACGTTGTGCATTAAACGTCTTTGTGCCGCCACACGTATGTGCAGCGTGTTTTTTCGAGCACAGATAAGAAAAAATAAATGTGAACCTTGTAAATAACGTAGGCCATGTTTTTTGGTCAAATATTCAACCGTAACGTTTTTGGTTGGTTTGCCTGCAAAAATTAATAATCCTGTTCCCGCCAGACAAGCACTATTTCAACAATTCCGTGTTATCGAACGCTTTTGCGTCGAAGGCAGCAACAAGCGCAGTGATCGTGGGGCACTCTAGTAATGATTCAGAATTTTTTATTGACCGTACTTCTAGAGCGTCAGTATCGTCATTTTTGGCTTTGCGCAAATTGATTAACGTTTTTTCATTTTTTTCCTCATTAACATAGGAGAGGGCGCCTCACAAGTGGATTAGCCTGGGGCCTCGCATCAGCTATATCCGACCCAGGCAAACAGTCACGGCACCATGTCTATTTCATTCATATTTTGTCACTTACACTTTCCGCTTTCCAGAATAAACCTACATACCAGATGTAATCAATGCGAGTAAAACTCGCTACCAGTTTAATACAATGTGTCATATCAAAGCTTTAGAACAGTGGTTCTTAACCTTTACAAACACGCCGAAACCTTAAGCAGTTTTCCAAGTTTTGTCGAAGCCCATTTTTGCCCAATGTAACATAAAGTAAAAATGGGTTACTGAAGTTGAATCAATCAACAGTTTATATTTAATTATACTATAGTTTCACGCTTTTAGTAATGTTTCAGATTTCGTCGAACCCCTGAAACAGCTCCGTCGAACCCTAGGGGTTCGATCGAGCCCAGGTTAAGAACCACTGCTTTAGAATCTGACATTTACGTACGCTGCCTCTCATCAACACCTTGATCAACACATTATTCTGCTCCCTATCACTGGTCGCTGCACATGCTAGCCCGGCACTGCGGAAACCATAGTCCAGGGTCACAGTTGCAGATTGACTGTGCTTGATAGATAGGTCACAGCCCTTCGTGTACTTTTCTATAGTGATACCGACGCTGTGAGCGCTCACAACTCCAGGTTTTCGTCGTTTTCTATGCTTCCCATACCAACACCAATAGATGCCTAATATTTAGCCTTGTGCAAAAGTTTCATGAAGGGAGGACACATTAACAACACTCCCTGCGCATGCAAAACTAAGTATCAAAGTAAAACAATAAACTGACCGTAAAACGAAATATATAGTGCAAATAAGGGGTGCTGCATTTCTGCAGTGCTTGCATACGAGCCGCCAATCAACTACAACAATAGTGAAGACCCTTAATTACAGCCAATGCAATCCTTATCGTATATAATTCTTGTGGTTTAGCAAAACTTAACTTTTTCTGCCGAGAGAGTTTCTAAGTATTTTTGTATGTGGCGCACAGGTATTTTGTTCGGGTATTGTTCTCTCGTAAGTCTACAGTGCTGTGTAGTCAAAGCAATTTGACATGGTTTACACTGTTGTAGCAAAGTTGGAGAATGGTGTTTGAAAAGTCAAACAAACGTTTACCTATTCGGTGGCTTAAAAATAAAAATCCTCATTTAATGCATAAAAGTGTACGATATATTTTCTGTTTTGTTCAAAACAACGAAGTGCTCATGGCTTTATTTCCTGTGCCTTTATTCCTTGTATGGACAGTTCACCGTAAAATTATGTTCAAAAATGAGTAAATATTTGTTAGGTATTGCATGACTATGAGAGCAAATCGATGTGTCTATAAGATGTTTTTTCCTTGCTTATCTCTCTTGTTAAGTAGTTTTTGATCACAATCCTATCCTTAAGACCAACTTCAATTTTGTTTCAGGCTGCGACAGAAACAGTTGCGATCCATACCAAATAAGTCATCTACATGTTGCTAGAATTATAAACAAGTTTCCACGTCTAAGTACATATTGGAACTCACTGATTTCAAGACGTCTTCTGCAGCTGTTCTTTTTCCCTGTAGAAATGATTTTGTGTTGTTAAAATCAGCTATGCCAATTTTCAAATGACAGTTTGCTTGTATTAATTAATGGCTGATTTAAACAAAAACAAACAAAGCCTTATTTGACGTTTTTAATTTATGGCTTGGTAATGGCTAATTTAACCATTGACAAAGGCGGCGACGTAAACTACACGCAGTCGTAGCGACATAGAATGTACTACTCACCAAGCATAATAAGTGAACTGAAAGCAATTCCACAGTTTAAGATTATACTGACCAAATCAATATTTGCAAGTTACCCATTTTGCAAATTCTAAACAGAAAAAATAAAATTTCGACATTTCTTTAGTTTTACTGATTTTTTCACTTAAAAAGCCATACTAATGGAATATGGCTTTAGTGTGGATAAGGAAAAATGTTCATATCTTCCAACTTTCTATCTTTAAATAAATAAAGCGTTTATTTTTGCATATATTGCACAAAGAGCATTGATATGATTAACTTTGAAACATCAGCCTAAATCCAAAAATGTCCATGTGTTGGTATACCCTTGACCTAAAACTGAGATGTGTTTTAAATAGTGTTTAGAACGCAGTGCTGCAAAAGTATCAACGCATGATATACTATAGCGTTTTATAACAATACATAACTAATCAGGCCCGTAGCCACGGGGTGGCATTCGGGGGCAGTTCCCACTCAAATATTTTTGTGTCCCACAAATTGTGTTTTGCACAGGAAAATTTGTTTTAAACATATAACAAAAGCAAAAATCTTGCCCCCCTAAAAATTAATTTTACCTCGCCAAGCCATACAACCTGACTACGGGCTCATACCTAATGACAGAAAAGAGTAACAAAAACAAATAAAAGCATGGTAAAAAACTTTAACCTGCAAATATTCTCGTAACAGTGTCATCAGGAGTTCATTTTCGAGTTTCATTTGTTCCCACTTGTCATTCAGGTAAGGTTGTGGTTGATACTTGCCCACGTTCTTGTAACTATAAGAAGGAACACTCCTTCGTCCAGGTTTTAAAAACATAGACCAGTGCTGACGTTTTCCTCCTGGAGCTAAATTTTTTGACCAGTGCTGTCGCTTGTCAGTGAAATGATCAGACACTGCTGAGTTTTCTTTTCCTGCATTCGATGGCCTCTCAAATGAAAAATTTTTGATAAAGTGGCAGTCAACTACCGTCCCCAAAGCAAAAATAAGAAATAAACTTTTCATATTGCGTCAATTATACAGTTACGAAAACCTAGGCTTTGATGCACACCTTATCTGTGAAAATGCGTTTTGGTGTCAACTATATGAGAACAACTCGCAAACAACTACACTCATAATTTTTACCTGAACTTGCAAAAACGTTTTTATTTGAAATACAAAGCAAAATTGGTTTTGCTGTAATGTAATTTACTGTTACAACAATTACCAATAGCTTTATGCATTTTCTAAGACTATCTCAAGAAACTTAATCAATGTTGTTAGACCATATGTCAGGAAGGTGTTTTTCTCATTTCTTACCAAACTTTCAAAAATTTTGCCGTTGACAAGAAATTATTGACATTTATCTAAGTCCATAAACTTTGTGTTGCTTTTTAGCAATCATGCTAACAAACAGAAAGATAAACACCAAGATGCAATTGCCTGACACCGGGTGGTTCTCTCGTGGCTTTCTGAAGAACTGCCTTATAGCGAACTCAGACGCGTGACAGGCCTTCGATAGTTAAGAAAAAAGCAGCGCTCTGCAAAAATATCTCAAATTAACAAGTCCCCAAGTTCCCAAAAAAAGACATGGTTTCGAAAGCCTGTTTTGGACTGGACAGTTATTTATTAATACGTTAAGTAAGACGTCACTTAAACTTCATGTTTTAATCATGGCTTATTACCCAGTTACGCAGGAAGATGCAATAAACTAAAAAGTTCACGGGGAAAACTGCTCTTTGGACCGTACGTCATTTTGGCCTGTAACATGAACATTGCTTTGAAGCTCTTGAAGTGATACATCGGTTTTGCCGCTAAGCTAAAGCTCCTGCACTCAGTATCAAATGATTTCTGTTTTGGTTCCCGAGACGATTACATTATTAAAATTTCCACAGCGAGGAAAAGAACGTGTGTGATACTAACCTTCGGCAAGTATAACGTATGTTAGTACGACAGAGCAGGTGGTTGTTATCCGCCAAAGGCAGATCAAACTTAAAAGAAAGTGTCAAAAATTTGCAAAGCAGAAAATAAAACATGAAAATCCTTGAGATGCTGATAGTGTGCGTTTTCTTTGCCAACCTCTTCACCTCACTAAAATATTGTCTGAGATAGTTAAAGCGCAATCGCGTTGAATCTGATACCGACTACAACTTCTCGTCACAAATATCTCTAGTTTGAGGCGCATAATTGCTTCAGAAGTGATTGAATGGACCTGATATTGCCCTACCTGAGAGTAATCAAGCTTGTTCATCTTTTGTGAATGAGCAACGCACAAATCCAACTTAAGTTTAAAGCTTGCCAACATCAGATTACTTTATCTCTCGGAACCACGGTTTTTGCAAAAAAGGCCAATGCATTTGTTTTTACCAACGTAGGTAGATCTGGGGTTTGATCATTTTTAAAATTACACACAAACTAACATGTTCTAAACTTTTTGGACAACTACTACCACCCATATTAATTGAAAATAATTATGAGTAAAATTTTTTTTAAATTGCATGAAACAGTTACATGCTCGAAGTGCAAACGGTAGTTAAAGTAATACCTTAATCGTCTCTCTTCTGTAGGCAGAAAGTTGTTTACGCTGTTTCCACATTTACACGTGGCGTTGCCCGCAATAAAACTGATATTTTCTCAGAGCATCGAAGGTCAAATTTTGACAAAAACATACATTTTTAATGCCACTCACTGCTTTAATGCAATTACACATGAGAGCAGTGAGTGGCATAGCAGATTTTTGATTTTGTCGAACTTCGACCACAACACCTCAATCCACATGCTATAAAGTATAAATCGTTTTACCCACCACGTCACAATTGCAATGCGCATTCTTCGTGAACTACGGTGCAGCACCAAAACCGTGTCCTTTTTACAAACGTCTTCTGACTACATCGATTGGAAATCACGTAACGTAACAGTCACTTCAGCATTGCAAAACTTTTGCACCGTATTTGCACGCAAAAAACAAATGGAGCTAGAGCAGGGGTGGGCAAACATTTCTTGCGGAGGGCCACATCGAAAACTTTATTGCTACCGGGACCGCATATATTACATCTATAATTGCTTTAAAAACTTTAACAAAATATTTTGCAATAGCTAGCACAAAATGAGGGCAACAATAATCACTTCCGGTTGAGTAAAAATGCGGTTTCGGATGAAACGTGTGGAATAAATCTCGAGAATTTTAATCCAACCGATACAATTACTTTAAACATAGACTCGAAATATGTGCTATCTATGTACGTGTGACTTCACTGCGGGCATCACAAAATGCCTTCGCGGGCCGCATGCGACCCGCGGACCGTAGTTTTCCCACTCCTGAGCTAGAGTAATCAATATAAAAATTGACTTCTTGGGCAAATTTTCGGTAAATTAGCTATGAGTATCCATACTCATTACAAGAAATGGCAAAGCAGAGCTTATAGGCAGAGCCGGATTAACCAATAGGCAAACCGGGCAAATGCCCGGGGCCTCGGGCTTGAATGTCAGAACACTCCTTTACTGATTTTTCATCTTTTTAGACTATTCACCACAGGTAAAAATTGTAGAGTTTTTTGATGACTGCGCTTAGTATATATGTTAAAAAAACTGACAACTTCGGCAGTTATCGTTTTTCAGTGACTTAAAACAATTGAACCAAACAGCACCATGCTTTATGGGCGCCCATTCAGTGCTTTCAAATAAACCCAGATTGCACATTAAAAAGAACCATATTCGTACAATAAAAACATAACGCTGATAACATAATCCGTTGATGATGTCTCTCAATAATTGTAGGAGTACATTTGTTATTAAACTAGGAAATTTTGTGCAATCTTGAACTACAGTGGGATCTAAAATCCCACAAAAATATAACTCAATGCCTTCTTCCTCTAATTCAGAGGTTTTCAGAAATTCGTTTTGTAATTGATATGCATAGGGAAGCATCGAAATTTAAACAATCAGCCCTAACCCTTGTTTCGCCAGTTTCTTTCAATTGGCATTAAAGACAATACCATTATATACATAACTCCGAAAATTATTATCTTATATGAGGTTATGAAACCGATTGAACACGTTCTGCTTCATGCGATATGCGTACTTTCTCGATGTAGACACTCATATAAAGTTATCTTTATACAGCAACATTGAACATATCGATATTGCTTACAGATTTATCACTTAAAAAAAACAGATTTAACGCGATTTTTTATAATTAAACCCAGAGACGCAAGTGGTCTAAAAAAGCAGATATGGGTGGAAAATCCTTCAGTGGAAGCCCTGGTCACATGCGGAAAAACGCCTCTACCGTAACTTGAAGTGAACGTTTGAAGATTTGTGGCCGTGTTATTGTTGTGCAATAAAGACCAACAGTACAACAATCCGCTAGCAAGTTTCGCAACCTGCCTCTGCAGGCAGGGCAAATATTTGGCAAATATTGCCAAAAATCAGTGTTTTCCAAAAATTTTGCCAATGTTTTTTGGCTATATATTTGTATGTCAAATTTTTGCCGTTTTTTGAAATACCAGTTGCCAGTATTGAAGAATACTGGTAATTGGTATTTCATTGGCAAAACAACCCATTATGGATTGTCTATCAAATTAATACCAACACTTTAAATGGAAAAAATAACTCAACATTAATTGTTGTGAATCTTCTACTAGTGCATCAGATAATATGTCTGAACTCTGAACACGATTATTGCTTGAAGATATGCTGTAATCATTGCAGTGTTACATACATATTTCATTCACAACCGATCTCACCTGCGTGTTTATTTTAAAATTGACTTGCAACTGCAGTCACTGTGTTCCAAGTCTTGCTGGACTTAGGTTTGTGTGCATTTATAGCAAGCCTGCTCAACAAACGGCCCAGGGGCCACATGTGACCCCACGGAGCTTTTTTAGCGGGCGGCAAGACCTTTCTCGATTGCAGAAAGTTTTGCAAATACATGTTCTTCAGATAATTAATGTCGTTCCAGAATTTCTTTCAAATTACAACGAAATAAAATAGAGTGGACTTTTGCGGCCGGCCCGCGGAAAGTTTATGTTGATCAACTTGGCACTACGATCTTACTGAGTTGTGCAGGGCTGATTTAAAGTAGTAATTCTATAATTAACGATTAAATTGAAATATTGCTTCTGATTTTTAACTATGGATCAAAAGTAATCATTTACCATCATCTTGATTCCCATTAAAAATATTTTTTGACTATCAAACTTAAAATGAAACGTATTGATAAAATATTAATTGTAAAAAACGTTAAGTATCGAAAAATTAATATTGCCAACAGCATTGCCATTTTCATAATTTTTTTGCCAAAAACTTAACGTAAATTGGACAAACACTCGCCAAATTTTTGTAAAGCATCTGGCAACCCTGTCTGCAGGCAAAGGAGCAAACTACGCAGTTGCGCTAAACGTTTAAGGGGCCTCGCGGTCACGACTTTGCCCGGGACCTCGCGTTCATTTAATCCGGCCCTGCTTATAGGGCGGCAGAAGGAACATTAACAATACCTGCTGTTCGCTACAACCATGATGTGCTTAGGACGTGCATTTGAAGCCACTGTGTCAGTTGGAATCTAAGCCTTCTAAGGAAGCTAGCGAGCTACAATCAATGATATGCACCTTCTATGGTCTACCTTACTTTACATGAGCTAAGAATTTAATTAAAGGATCAGAATCAGTTTGGAAATTTTTCTTAATAGCAAAAATTAATGGTGTTGTATTATGAAGGTGAATGGATATGTTCAGATTTGCTTGTCGCCTTATCGTTTAATTTGATCTTTGTGGTCATTTCACTCAACCCATTTAGACTTCCATGGCATAGATTGAGCGAGCAGTTTATGGTTTTATCATCTAAAACTGCCAGAGTGCATGCCCATTAGGAATGTATAGGTGATAAAACACAAGGGCCAGGACCACCATTATTTTTAAGGGGATCCGGAATACAAGAGACCAACTGTTGCAACCTCTCCGTTGGCGTTGCGTTGAATGTGTGATTCACCACGAACAGGATGTGCGCGAAGAACAACAATGTATATATGTGGCGCGAACAAGCAATACCGTATTTACTCGCTTATAAGACGGAGATTTTTCCTCAAGATTTCGGGCTCAATTGCGGGGCCCGTCTTATAGGCGAGGTCTACAGAGATAGAAAATAGTTCACTCAGAACTGTGCAGATATTTCACTGTTTCTGGCAAAAATAAACAACAGAGACACGTAAGCGGTAATTAAATTAACTGTCATGCTATGAATTAAATAAATCATTTAGCCTATTTGTGAGTCAGCGCCTCGTTCGTTGAAGGGCGCGCGGGACTTCGTTTTTCCGTATAACGTCATACCGGTAAGCACAATGCATCCACAGTGCTAACGAAGAAGAATCAATAAAGACACGCCTTTCAGCATCTTGTCGGCTTACGTACTGTGACACTGAAATGTGTTTCTCTCGTTACCTGCTTTCCTTCCTTCGTCTTATAAACGAGTCTAAACAAATATCGACATCTCCCAGGTGAAGATGGGACCCGTCTTATAAGCGAATAAATACGGTAATAGAGTGATTGCGGCGTGGAAGCTCTGCGGATATTAACGTGTGAACGATTGAACATAGCGACTATAGCGAACGCAAAGAGTGATTGCGGCGCATGATCTCTATTGTTGCTTGCTGTCACAATGTGAAGCTTTGCGCACTTGTCGCTCGGGCTTTTCCGATCGCAACACCACTAATTTATTGCATTTTATCTTTTTCCTTATACTTTGGCTAATTGCTTCGGCTCTGTCAGTAAGAGAGCCTTATCCTGATACAAACACCTTTGTGACAATATACGTGTGCGCAGTAAATCTTGCAAATGTTGCTTAGCTCCAAATACACAATACTTGCGCAAGTGATCGGCAACCAGAGCCTAAGGATACAAAGTATTACGAATGGATATGACAAGAACGTTTCAGGAATCTTTTTTGCTTCGCAAAACAAGCATCACTTGAAAATAGGTGCTAATCTTTACACAAATTTGAGATTTTTTACCGCTGGTTTGCTTCATAGAGAACTACGCTTCTTTTGGAACTAGTGGTGACAAAATATGAAAATAATCTGCAATAAAATCACGAGTATTGATGCGTTTTCGTATTTCCATCTTTTTATATATAATTATGTAAAAAAGTTTTTTTAAGATTGAGAGATCACCGATGACGTCACACAATCACCCTCACATGAAATTCGCCTCTAATTAGCCTGGTTCATAACATTTGACTCACTCAGATTTGTAAAAACCTAATCTGATTTGACCTTGTTAAACTTTTCGTAGTTTTCATTAGCGTCGAACAACCTATTCAAACAGCTGCTTTCAGACTGCAGCTCATTGGCCTTAACCAAGGTCGCGTGGCAAGTACGTCTGGCGCATATGGATGTAATCTTTTCTTTTAATTAAGGTTTTGTGTTTTTGCAAATAATAGGAATCTCTGGGGCTTCCATCCAATTTGCGAATGTAGAGAGGCGAAACAAATTGCCAATTGGAACTACAGCTTGAAGCAAACAGAAACTGACGTCAAGCCAAACCGATACAATGAATTCATCGGATAGCTAAAATACTGAGAGCCAAACATATGCAAGTAGTGCTGCTTCATTTTATGTTGTGCTCAAATTTTAGTGTACTGAAAAAAATCTATTTCTTTGCGCTGATAAGACTTCTTTCTACTTCGAAAAAGTACAAGTGAGAAAATATATGTACTGTAAAAATTAGATCCCCAAAATCAAATGTAGCGCAGTTAAAGTAAGAAAATAAAAAAGACAGTTAAATATCTTCCTGTTCGGTTTATTGGCAGACACCATTTACCCCAGCTCTTGATGAAAAACACAACTGTTCTGAATTTCTTTTACACTGCTTTTCTCGCTCTTTATTTCTTCAAATAAACTAATATGAAAAGATGCGATCTATTTTTAATTTACTTCACTTACAGATGTTGCAGGGCACTCGGGGATGGGAAAGAACCCTTTTCTTGTTTTCGCAGTTTTCCATGTGGTGTTACCAGTCAGTGGTATAGCAGGCAGGGGTGCAAGGGGTGAAAGTGCACCCCAAAAGCTTTAATTTGTCAAAAATCCGGGCAAAATCTCAAAAATCCTGGAAAAAATGGCGCCCAACGTTGTTGCCTTCAAAAAATGGCGCCCAACGTTTGCAGAGAAACAACTGAAGACCATTTTTTGGAGGTCACACCAAAAATGATCTTCGTGGGAAAAACTGTGTAGACAAAAGTCGCACTACAAGTTTTCGGGCAAGTTTGGGGAAATTCGGGCAAAAATCCTTCGCACCTCCAAAAATATGCTTGTTCCTACACCTGTGTACTAGTGTTCGCAAGCACCGACGATTTAAATTGTGGGTTTTTTAAAATTACAAAATTTAGCGAAATATCACGCCAACTACTAGATCTTTAATTTGTTTCAAAAATTATAACATTTAAACAATTTTAAGTTGAGGATTAAAAAATAATTGATATAAGATTGATATAGATCTGCTTTTCCAACAAGAGCTGTTTGCGTGAAGTTCTCCAGAATATACACACGAAACGCAAACATGAAGCGATATGCGTCACAGCACTTACAGTATAGCAGACTAAACCCGAGCCACTTTTTCCAGTAAGACTATTATTGGTCTGGAAATCAGGAAAGGAACAAAGTCGGGTTTAGAAAAAAGTACGTGGATTGTGTAACAGGAAATGAAAAAGTTTGGGAGCTTTCCTAATTTGGCAAGCTTAATATAATGCGTACACGTGCAGCTTATTATAAAGTATGGATGGAAAATCAACAAGCGAAAGATGGCAAGTATAGCTCTGTGGCATAGTGTCAGCCTCTCTGTTGGAAGGTTGTGTGTACCACCCACGACCGATGAGTCGATCGACGTAGCGCTATTTGGGTAAGAGCATTCGCCTCGACCTCCTCACAAGGAGCAAGTTTCAGGTTTCGGCCTGCCGACAATAGCTGTCACCAAAATCACCTTAAAAAGTTTGTTGCACTTTGTTTGTCACAGACAAATACTTTTGTGAAAAGCTTGTTGAAGTTCATGGATGAACAATGCCTTACCAATAGAGTCACTGTCAATCAACAGTTTTTTTCACACTCGTCGAACAGATAATTCTGATAGATGGATATTTTTTGTTCTTCACCTTCCAATTTTGAGTTAACAGATATAATATCGGATTTACAAAGCAACATAAAGTTATCCGCTATGTCATAAACTTCTACGTCATAATTCAAGTGATGCATTCTTTGACTGCAGAAAAAAAACTTAGATTCTTTCAAGTTTGGTGCTGTCTGTGCCCGCGTAAGGCAATACGTTGCTGTATACATGGGTGGCGGAAGCTGTTTCAAAGTGGGGGGCACAAGTGCATGTCAAAAATGTATAAAAAAAATTTGTCGTTTGAAATGGCAACTGCGTCGTCACAAGCAATTATAATATGACGTCATTACATATACACCATATGAAGGTCTAAATTACTCTATTTCAGACAAAATTACACCACTATGAAAATGTATCGGTTAACCACCTGAAATTTAAATAGGCTGTTTCAGGGGCTACCCAGGTCATCAGGGTCACTCGGGCTCACCACACGATTTATTCTGATTAACTGAATAAAACCGTTCGACGCTTGCGTCACTGAAATTTCCATTTACTGTCATTCTGGCGGGTATTATCGTTGCTCTGTGAGTGCGACGTTATGTTATGCAACAATCAATGAGAAATTCTCATGATAACTTTTCAATTGTTGAGTAACGTACGTCACAGAGCAATGATAACGTCAGTAAGTCCTCCGCTTGCTAGGCTCATTCATATTAGCCCGAGTTGTTGGACAATTTATCGTTCGTTTGATATTATTCTTGAAATGGGAACTGTTCATTGGATTGGAGTTCAAATCCAATGTTCCATACAAGTCCATTGCTTCAAAAAACACTCAGTGCGATATGAATTATGTTTTGAAAATACTTACACAGGAAATCTCGGACTCTAATTGATGAGCCCGGGTAAAGCACGAGCGAACGAAGTCGTGAGAACGCTTGCTGCGAACGATTGTTTTATTCAGGTCACCTGCAACATGAATGCGAAAGGCCAGACATGGAAGGAAAATATATGAACAGTGACAAGGTTCAAAGAGCCCGAGTTAACAACTTGCTGAAGTGGGACCGTGGGTGGTGGCACAAACGTACAAAGCAAGCAAATTGCGTCCTCTGATATAAATCGTAATCAAAGAATCGGGCGAAGCCCGTATACAGGAGAAGCCACTGGGTGTTGAAAACACCAACAACACAGCTTAAAAAACAGGCAAAAATGACGCAGTATTGGTACTTTTCTTAAACACATTCAAGATCGCAACTTTTCCGCATCTTGAACACAGAAGTATCATGACTGAATACTTATTCAACAACTGCATTAGATACCGGAATACAAAGACAAGACAAAGCATACGTAGCAACTAGCAAGTTGTCTGTAAGGATGCCAATTGTGTTGCCAATGCAGAAATAAAATACAACTATTCAGCCTTTCCAGTGCAAAACCAAAAACACAATTGGAATTGATCCGCCAAATATTTCATTTTGCGTATAGGATTCAGGAAATTACACTGTTTGGAATGGTGTTGGAGGGCTTGAAATTACCCCAATTTTTTAATGGTGTGGCACGAACTTTTCCTCCACACAAGCATGGGTGTCGGAAGAGGGGCAAGAATTTGAAAATTTCAGCAAAAAAGGCTGTTTTCTTATTTTCGAGTTTTAAAAAACAAGTTTCACCACTTTTGGCCCCCTAGAAAAACGTTTGGAAAAATCCACTAGTGGCTCCCCTGGAAAAATTCCTTCCCACCCTCATGCACACAAGTATGTAAAATTTAACCTATTTTGTGAAATATTGTGTTGCATTACACCATCTGCATTAGCGTCGGAAGGAGGGGCAGGTGGGCCAAGGCCCCCTGGATTTTTAAATTATTAGTAAAAAAAGGTTGATTTTTCAATTTCGAGGGGTAAAAACCAAATTTCACCACTTTTGCCCCCCCCCTGGAAAAAATCCTTCCACGCCCATGACCATCTGGCTACACTATTCAACAACACCAATGCGGTAAGCAGTCTATAGCAGGGAGACAGACTGTGCACGGTGTATTCTGCCAAACAATTACGGAATCCTGCCGAAATCACTGTCAAATTAGAAATAATGTCGACAAAATACTGCCAAAATTCTGCTATATTTTTTCATTAAACGATTTGGTTTAATACTGGACCCGAAATTTAAAAGTGCGGGGCCAGGCCCCCCCAGAAATAAAAGAGGGGGAGCCTAGGCCCATGCGGCCCCCCCGGTTCCGCCGCCTATGGTTATATACCCAGTAAATTTAAGTTAACCTTCATGAAAATATATCTCACCCAGGGGCGTAACGAGGTTAGATGGCGCATGGTGCAAGAAACAAGTTTGGCGCTCCCATGTTAGAACCTATGGTAAGGTCTTTCTGAAGAAAATTTACTGTATTGAAGAAAGTACTTGCGACATTGTTGGGACATTTCGGCGCCCCCAGTGATTCGAGGCCCGGGACATTGTGCCCCTCTCGCTACCCTCCTGATCACATCTTCAATCTGTGCGGTGTAAAAGCGTGCAATATATGCATACTCTCCAGTGTTTTACAATGACTAGCACCTGTTATTTTTTATTTTAGGTTCAATAAATATTTTACAACCATTCACCTTGGACATTGTAAAATTAATACAGCATCAAATTTTGAAAGCTGCAAAGGACAATATACCGCTCTGAATTTTTATTTATAAGATACATTTTTTAAATTTTATTTATAGAAAGCATTCATGATATCAACCTAAATCAATGACTTGAATGAAAACATCCTGGGTGTCTTGAAGAACAACTCTTTGTTATCGTGAGCGAAAACTGATCGAATGATTTTTTTACAGTTTTCCTGCAACTGCTGATGCAAGCGGATGGGAACGGTACAGTCTTTGGGTTAGTCACAGAAAGAAAGCTGAGTAAACCAGGCGATATATTTCGGTATAAATCATGAAATTAAAGGCAAAGGTGAATCAGAACTGCATAAGCAGAGTTCACACCTAGTATTGAAATAGAGCAAACAAGAACTCATACAAGCATCCAACAAGCAATATTTAGAGCTCTACGAACTCGAAGAAACAATAACAAGCCTTGATATTACAGCGTAGCCAATGCTTTGTTTTCACCTTTAGGTTGAAAGACTGAAGGTGGAAAGAAAGCATTCTGAAAAGGATTTTACGATATTTACTGCTGCGCATATTATTGGAAAAATGTAGGGTTGGAACAAAATTTATTGGGTTGTTTCTAACAGACCTACGCACTTTGAAAACGTTTTTCCTTTGTGCTTTTTGAATAAAATCAGGATTTATTATTTGTTACTTAACTTTTGTGACAAAGAAGAAAATAACAAGTTTATTTGTAAAAGAAAACCTTTTGAAGATTTCTGACATAAATCGTTCCTTCGAAAGGATGATATTTGGATAACAAAAAATGCATATTTCTCTAGTATTTTTTACAAATATGTAATTGTTTGAAGTTTTTGAGAAGAGAATACGCTTATGGAACGTGAACGCTTATGGAACCTCGCAAATTTAAATATGAAACGTAAATCTAGAAAGGGTTTCCTGGTGCAAATATATAATGACTTTGGAAACCAATTCATCGGCAGCTGTAAACTGCAATTGACAGCTAACTAGAACGTAATCGTCGGACGCAGTCTTATATCATTACAGCTTATGAATTTTTGATTTAACTACCAATAATGCTGTTGATGTTTGACAGCTTTGTAGAGGAGTAAAAATTATTACCTAATTTCAAAGGCCTGAAAAGACTTTTGAACAATGACTATTTATGAATAATTCATACTGAACAATTTTTGTGCCATACAAAAATATGACGGAAAAATGGTAGTGAAGATTAAACAAAAAACCTGTCATCTCATGACGTTTATGCTTATTAAATGCTTCAAATTAACTATGCAGTTGAGACGACTGTACTATATAAACCGTTTCTGGATTTAGCAACAATTTTTAACCTATTGTCAGCTACTTTGAAGGTGAACATCTGCAGTTTCCATCCGGGTAACCAGTGTTCCCTCTAAGAAAACTTTACACCTAGCAAATTGTTTCAGAGCGCATAAATTTGCACAGCCATGTAGAAACACAAAGAGTGAAGCGTTTCAAGCGTCGCAAAAGCTATCCGACATATATGCGATTTTAAATTTAGGATGTTGCTAATGAGCGAGAATGAGATTTCACTGGGCAAATGGTCTCTGGTGGTATTGCACATTTGCGCACCTTAGAGGAAACACTGCAGGTAACAAATGTTTTGGCCTAGATGGCAATGTCTCCGCAGGACAATAAGTCAAAGTTCGCTCTTTGGTGGGAAAAAAGGTTAACCTGTATACAACAACGTGAATCTTACCGATTTTAATTTTGTAACACCTATTTGTCATTCACGTGGGTAACTGTTTTATACTTTATCGCTCATCATCTTGTTTTCCAGATTTGTATTTTTGCAGTTGTGAACTGCCCTGACGTAGCATTGAGTGTGTTCTACTCCCTGTTTGAGCGCGTTGCCGGATATTTTTGTAAGTATGAACTACTTTGTCTTAGGATACCGTCGATAATTTATGTTCATTACAGTGACAGATTGTAGCCTACAACAATGAGTAAAGGGAGTGCGTGCAGAATAATGTGCACAGGGACGCCGGAAGATGGAGGCATGGCGGGGGCATTCATTCCTCTGTCATTTGAAACGGGGAGCAACGGGGGTGATTTTTCATCATAGCTGGATGAGAAGGCGAATTTTTGGGGTTGTGAAGGAGTTTTGCCCGAATTTCCCCAAACTTCCCCGAAAAGTTTTTTGTGCAACTTTTGACTACACATTCTCTCCCACAAAGATCAATAAGACGTTTTTTGGTGTGACCTCCAAGAAGGTCTTCATGGTTTTTTTTGCAACCTTGGGGGCCATTTTTCGAAGTCAAACACGTTGGGCGCCATTTTTACGCGGATTTTCCGGGATGTTGTCCAGATTTTGAGCAAATTAAAACTTATGGGAGTGCGCTTGCACTCCCACCCCCAACACCACTGCTTTTCATATCAGTATTATAGGTAATTTCGTAGTTTATCAAGATCGACTTGAAACATAATCATTGCAGCTCTTCGAGCACCCAGAAAATTCAGAATGATTTTCTATAATTTCTGTTATTATTTTTGAGGTCAACATTGTTGATGA
>Ga0210059_1001026_pt1 | contig 40317 bp, 29 predicted proteins | sample Ectturendosymbi2_FD_188042 | JGI IMG/M metagenome (GOLD analysis project Ga0210059, IMG submission 188042) | Ecteinascidia turbinata endosymbiont from Florida, USA - Sample 2 (SPAdes) (version 2) | ecosystem: Host-associated > Tunicates > Ascidians > Unclassified | place: Key West, Florida... | reverse complement strand
GTGGGATGGTTTCTGGATGGAGACGATAACCCAGATTTCCACCAAAACCTAATTATTACTTTTTAGCCCATTTACAATGCTCCTTGAAATTTGCATGCAAATTTATTCCGTGGTATTTGCATTAAGTTGACAAATTAACAAGCAAAAAGTATGCGGAAACAATTAATCTCCTTGCGAAGGTAATAAAGTTTTTGTAAAATATCAAGCTCAAGGGGGGGGGTTAACCCCAACCCCCCCCCTTGCGTAAGCCCTTGAATGCGAGCTCCGTAGAGAAAGTGCACTTTGTCCAAGTGCCTGTTGTCAGTCATGGAAAAGCTTTCAGGAAGAGTGAGTGAGACCCTAGCGTGAAACCAGTTCCCACTGACGACGAATCATTCGAATGATTTTTAGAAGTTGTTTTTTTCTCGATTTCAATTTTCATCTACAGAACCACTTGAATTTAAAAATATTTTTAAGGTTCTTTTGTACCGAACTGGAAGCTGTAGTTATTCTCGAAACTGGTTCTGAATTGACAGTGTAATGGCTCTAAATTGGCAATGTACAGATTATAAATTGATAGTATACAGAAAAGAATTAAACAGGTTCTAAATTGACAATGCAAACAAATGAAAAGGTGTCATCTCCAGAATTTAAACAAATCACACTAAAATAGGCCAAAGGTTCAGTTTTTGCGACAATTTTGAACTAAAACAGCAATGTTGCTTCAGCTGTAAGTGATTCGCATATATATATATATTTTTATTTTTTTATTGATCAACCAGATATATTGATCAAGCAAGGACAAGACGTGATGAGAAAGAATGCCAAACATAAAACCAGTCGAGAGTAGGTTTGGTTGTTTGATCATCCGAACTGCAGTGGTATCTGTCACGGTAGGCAGGCAGTGCTGAAGACAGCATGAGATTGATTGAGAGCATGTCTGTTCCTGGGCACCACTGAATGAGGCAGGGGCACCGCTAAGTCCCGTGAGATTATGAGCGATTTTAAAGCTTTGTCACTAATCGGGGAGAAAGCCATTTTCTTTGTCAGTGTACTGCTTCTTGTCTGTGTGGTATGTATCTATGTCTGTAACATTTTGTTCGGTGTAGTAGTTCGGTCATTTCTGCGGATTCGTACGTTATATGAAGCGGGTAGTTAGTATAAACCTTCACATTTCTGCATATTTAGTTGTTTTTTATTGCGAGAGCGATAGACTTATCTGCGGACCGCATGCTGCCTGAAAAGCAGTTTGATGTATTGTATACCACGTGGTACGTCAGCATCTTCCTGTGCTTGCAAAGTGCAGAAGTAACTGGTTGAAGAACATGTGAGCGAACACTGCAGAAGCCTCCTGCATACTAGAAATGGCCGATCAATAGCTGGTAAATATATGCTCGTATTTTAGGTATCGTGCCAGCTGAGCGTTTCCATTTAAAAAGCACTGGATTACTGTTGCGGAAGGAATCTTTAGATTTTAACAAATCCGTGTAGAACCGATTTGAAGTATCGTGACTAAGAATTCTAGCACTTTGCTACGACAGTAAAATCCCTGCAGCTACTGTCGTTTATCAAATATTCAACGACTCGTGTCATCGCTCAGTTTGTGACGCATGTTCTACTGTGACGTCTTCATATTCTGCCCAAACATACGTGACCTGCTGTTACTTTTATGGAGCAGCGTTGCCATTTTAATTTGCTGTCAGTATTACTAGTGTTTGAAATATGTTGAGTTTCAGCTCACGTAAACCACGCCCTCCACCTGTCACTCACGTGTCGAGGTGTTTAACTTTAACCCTTATTTGATTTGACGGAGGGGGGTTAATTTGGGGCTAACAACGTTGAATGACAACGGGGTGTTAGGCAATTCACAGCAGAATTTTCTGCTAGATATAATTTGAAATCCGTTTCATCGCAGATGCAATTGTATGGCACGGATGATACTACTGTATAAAGTTCGACAAAGCGGTGTTGATTAACGTGAATTGTATCGAGAAAATTGTATGATACCCGAAGTACTAGTTTCATGCCCGTCGCCGTATTAAATTCCGCAGCACAAGATTGTTCGTGCATCTTAAATGAACCCGCAACGACTGATTATGGTGGGGATGGCAAGGCAACAGACTTCGAAAACTAGTATAATTATAGTTTTCTAATCGATGAGTTGAGCGAAATGACGGTAATTCTCAATTTAATCTAGTTTGCTAAAAGCTTCAGTGCTCTAATTGTAGTTCTAACCCAATTTCCGGTTTTATCAAAAATGGTAATTTGTCTAACGGCATTTTTTAAAGATGAAACGAGAATGCACCCTCATGCAAGGAAAGTGCAACAAAATGGTCACAAGCGCAACACCTCAATATTGAATACGGCTATTGAAGAATAGTCATAGTCTGAGAATGAAAAGAGCGCCTTAAAATTAGCACCACGGAGCTTGTCGTTATCAAAGAATTGGTGAATGTGCTGACTTCGTTTGAAGCTGCTAAGTCTCAAGTTGAAGGGGAGAGCAATGCAAAAATCAGTAATCTGTGTGCTGTTGTCATTGGCCTCAAGAAGTCAACGGAGGTGATGATATTGAAAATACACATCTGTCATAGCTTGCCCCGTATACTGCTTGATCAAGTCATCATGAGGCTGAATCCTTATCTTTAACAGGAAGATTTTCGAATGTCAACGTTTTGAGACTCACGGTTTAAGGCCGACTGATTAGAAATCGAAGAACAGAGTGATTTGCTCAAACATGCTTCCATAGAGTCGATGAATAAACTACTGAAAAGAAAAACCGCTGTAAAACACGGGAATACCTTGGATAGATCCCAACACGACCAGCACAGCAGCTCGTCCGAAGGCAAAGAGGTGGCCAGCAAAGCACTGCTCTCCTTCATGCCTTCAAAAACATCAAGAAAGAAGAGAAAGATTGATTCGGGCCTAACCAAAGAAAATCTTCTGGAGGACGAAATTGAAAGCTACTTCGCAGAAAAACGCGAGAGCATGGACTGTGATGTTTTAGGGTATTGGAAAAAAGAACATCGTTTCTCTTATCTGAAGATTGCTGCTTGAGAACTCCTGGGTATGACAGCGACATCGGCTCCGCCGGAGCGAGTCTTTAGCCATGCAAGCGAATTGCACAGCGCAAAACGCGCCAATCTTGGCGCACGAATCTTTTCTCTTCTCATGCTTATGAGAATGAATCCGTGTTTGGGCATGAATTGAACTTGGATTAAACTTGATTTGATTTGGGTAAATGTAATTCGAATTTTAGTTCAATTTCTGTCTTTCGCAAATCCGCTAATTTTGATTCTAATCCATAATCCAATTTGTCACAGCTGAGTTAGCTCTAATTTTAATTCTAATCTAATTTAGAATAGCTAAACAATTCTAGTTGTCCAAGTCTGCAAGGCAAGCCTCTCAGCAGTAAGCTGCAGTTCGCCAAGAGGTCATGTGGTATTTGCTGGTTGGCGTTGACCTTATGCTTGTTCGTACAGTAATTACCCATCCTCAGCGAAATGTTAGCGTTTTATTTGAGCGCTTACAAAGCATCGGTAAATATCAAAAACTCGAATTTCTTTTTTGTCCAAATTTTCAATATTCAATTTAGTTATAAGCATTTTAGTCGAATGCAGAGTAGTCAGGTTGGATTTTAATCTCTTCGGTGCATATGAAGCACATTTGAGAGGATAAGTGTTTACCCGAATTTATTTGGTTGGTAACAAATATACGAAAAAAGCAAGTTTGCAAATTGACTGCCGGAGCTATTCTAACAAATGCTCTTCAAATCTGTTGTTGAAGCAGCCTTAATTTCGATGGTTTGTCCCGACATGCGCTCTTAGAGGTTTAAATGCTCTGTGCATGAATGTGTGCTTCTTGGTAACTGCTTGCTGAAGACTTGATTGTCCAGTGATGATGGAGATTTGATCTCGAAAAGATGTTCATCTCAGTTTCAAGCAACGTGTGGCATTTGTTTTTGGTAAGATGGCGTCTCACGCCCACAACGCACCCTGCAAGAAAATAAACTGCTCTGAACTCTGGAAATCGTTTGAAAATTTCAAACGAGTACTGTGTGGGTGACAAGAAAACTACGTCACAATAAATGAGGAAAGGCAGGGTTCCTACGCGGTATTGAAAAAGTATTGAATTTCAAAATTGGTTTTCAAGACCTTGAAAAAGTATTGAATTTTGCCAAAATGTACAGTAGGTATTGAAAAAGTATGGAAATTCTAAATGGAAAAGAAATCTCAAGTATCCGAGCAGAATTTCACTGAAGGCAAAGCACTTCATTATTTATGCAGTGTTGTGCAATGTGTAAAATTGAGTTTCATGATCAAGAATTTCGAAAAATGAAGAGAAGTAATGGTATTGAACTTCTTAAATTTAGTGTTGGAAAGGTATTGAAAAAGTACGGGAAATAATTTTTAAAAATGTGTGGGAACCCTGGAAAGGTTTATGAGGTCACTTCTGCTGGCTTGCTGGCATCCTGTCACTAGTCGATAACACTCATTGCAGAAAACTTTCCGACAGTTATATTTGAAAGTTTTGTACAACAAACTGTCTGTTACGATTGAAGAGCTCACTTGGCTTCGTCTTGTAAGGGATAAATTATGTTTACGTATCTTAATTTTGAAAACTTCTTAAATCAAGCGAAAGGTGTTATACAGTGGCTTGAGTGAAAACTGCAAAAATAGCAATATCTTAAAAGTTGTTGATCGGATTAAAGCTTTCAAATATTTAAAGCAATGAGTTGATTTAGAGATGTGAATGTGACGTCACGAACACACACTGAAGTTTTTTAAAACTTATTTGTAAAAATGATGTTCGTTCGGGTTCAACAACATGACGTCATAATTTCAGGAACTTTTAGTTAGGTCCAAACATTTGTTGTTGTTTTTTTTTGTTTTTTTTGTTTTTCAGTTTAATTGCGAAAATAACCGGGAATGCTTCGCCTACAGGTTACCCAGACGTTCTACATCACGGTCACCCCCATCGACAACTCCCTTCCTCTTCTTGAGAACACCGGGATCCGAGTACAGGAGGGGGTCAGAAAGACCATCACTGAGTTTGAGCTAAAAGCCACTGATAGAGACACTACGGTACGGTAGTGGGTGTTTCGTAGTGGTGTTGTAGTGTGTCATAGTGATATGTTGTAGTGTGTCACAGTGCTGTGTTGCAGTGTGTCACAGTGATGTGTTGGAGTATGTGATTACAACAATTGCGTGTTTAAAGTTGTGTTGTTGCAAAAGTGTATAAAAGTTGCATCAGTGTCAGATGTTCACTCCTTGAAAGCGGTCAATTAGTTTGTCTCGCCATTGTCTGCTGGAAATGGAAAATTTGGAAAAGCATGAAAGATTTTGCTATAATTTGGTAAAGGCATGTTTGATTTACGGCGATCAGTGGAAGGTAGCAGCGTCAATTATTGCCGGCGTTCTTGTCGATAAAAGCTGTTGCAAACTGTCGTGGTGATGGCTCGATCTTGATACCTATCGATTGAAAAACGCCACTTAACCTTTTCTGTCTCAGTTTGTTGACCACATATGCACTGATGGAACAATGAAAATGTTCCCCTGGTTCAAGTTCTTCCCATAAACGTGAAGCTGATTCAACGAAAACTGGTCTCTCTTTCACTTTTTCCATCACATCCTATAAACTTTTTAATTTGCAGGCCTCGTCAATTACATTCCATGTCGTTGTCACCCCACAACATGGCGCTGTTGAGCGGACCACCAGTGGAAAGCGTCACGTGCCTGTTACGTCATTTACAATGGAAGATATTTATCAAAGGAAAGTTAGTTACAACCACGATGGGACAAACTCGCTCGCCGACAGGTATGTCTGGTCGTCTCATCGATCTTTAACTGGGGTCTACTGTGATTCAATGGAATAAATGCGTTGACTTTTTTTAGTTCGAACCAATACCACAACATGACCCGAAGGGCAAAACTCCCAACAGATAGCATTGTGCTCATGTATTTTCATTCCCTGATTTTTTGGTTGATTTAGATAAGATTGTTATTTGTCTGCCGCGAGAAAGCTTCAAAACTTGTTCTTTTGCGTCACTGCTTTTACAAATCCCATATGTTCAAGTTGCACTCCCTATTCAGCCCTGAAATTTTGACCGGTTAGTATCGATTTTTAGCGAAAGGCTGTTGACGTTATTCTGGAAGTTGTTTAAGCGGCTTGGGTGGGCGTGTGAGCTTGTGTGAAAAATGTCAAATGTTGGTCAAAATAAGTAGAAATATCAGTTTCGCTTATTTGAAACTTTTATGATATAAAAGTGCTTTTAAATCTTATCTTGGAGCAAGGTTTTGCTCAGTATGCAAAGTATCTCAAATCATTCCAACGATTAATTTCCAGCTGTACGTGGCCGAAGCAGAAAATGAAATAGCCAAGTTGCGTTGTTACTCACAGACCAGAACACACCAATGCACCCTCTAAGTTTCTGAGAGCGTGCCTTGCTCTGTTGCACTGTCCATATCCAACTCAGTAAATGACATAGTCATTTCACAATGCATTGCAGCTATCAGTAAGCATGACAACGCACATGTTTTTTTTAAGTTTCACATTCACGGTTAGTGACGGCACAAATCAACAGTTTATGATATCTGAAGAGGATGACGTAACGAGAACAACTGATCCTCAAGTAAGATGCGTAGAATTATATGTTTGTTTCTTTGTAGGATTCATTGTTATCAACAGGAGCAGTTGTGTCATTTGTAAAATGAACAATTATCGTGGAAGATATGTTCTAGAAATGTGTTCTGCAAGCAATGAACTGCATTTTGTGGCCGTGTTGCTTGTTGAGAAGAAAGACAGAGGCGCCAGAAAGAGTCATGGTGACCTTCAAAAGAGCAAAAGTGCACAATTGTAAAAACTCAAAAGAAGTTCATTTGTTTAAAACATTTTAATTTTTATATGGTAAGATGTGGATGTTTCTTCATATCTGATGCTCTTGCGTTCCAGGCGCCTGTTTCAACAAACACTTCTAGTGTACCTCTTTTTTCCGGCTAATGAGATGTAAAAATGGCGCGTATCGATTTTTTAAAATTTATTTACAACGACGACGAGTGGCAAGCCGGAGCTTGAATTACTCTTCGTCGCATCATGTCGAGCGAAAAAACTCATGACGAACAGTTCAACGAAAGATTGCAAACACACTACAAACGGCTAACAGTCGACAAAAACCTAAGCAAAATGACAACAGCGAATTAATTACTGAATTAAGGATGAATTGCTATAAGATAAATCTGGAGTTATATGTCGAGATAAAACGGTTAGTACATTCTGCACATTCTTATTTATCGATTTTTGTTTTGCTTGCTTGCCAGACATTTCATATTGAAGTGGTTCCAGTGGACGACGGGACGCCACGGATCGTAACTAACCTTGGTCTGAGTCATCTGGAAAACACCGACAACAAAGTATGAGTTGTTTGAAAAGGCATAAGTTTGTGTAATTGTATTGTGTATCGAGAGATTAGAAGTTTCGCGTTTGGTGGAAGTAAAAGGAAAACGTGAATAAACTTCGGACTTTGGGCAATAATCTGTCGCCCGCTTGTAAAGCAAAAAATTATGTCAGAATCTGGGATATTTCAGGACGTTTACTCACGAATCTGATGATCTTGCTCCATGCAACAAAATTATTTACTAACCTCAGGCGATGAATGTTCTAACGAAACGGGTCCTGCTCACGGAGGACCCCGACACTCCCCCTGACTTGATTTTTTACACTATAACCTCTGAACCTCGTCACGGGCATCTGGAATCAAGCTTAGACAGTGGAACGGCGATCAAAATGTTTACGCAAGGTGAGCTTATTGATCAGTCAGTAGTGTTTAAAACATTTGCCTCCTCTGTTCAGTAATCACGCTTTATCCGGTTGTATCTCATCACGATGATGTCACAATTGCAATGGAGTTGTCACGAAAATTTCGAAAGTCTCTTATCGGCCATAGGCGGGTCGCGGTGCTCAACAAAAGTGAACAACTTTAGTTTTTCTCTGACAAATGATCGGGGACCTTGTCCTTCGGCGTGTGGCAGAAAGTGACCATATCCTCCCCGCGTATTCGCTGCGCTGGGTTTATTTATTAATAAGCTCTTGTTTGGTCTTCTCTTGAGCTTTGCTTCAACGGCCCGCCATGACCAACCCATTGATGTTGACAATCGACAGTTCGCTTTGTGAAAGTTCTGTGACACCCTCTGTCATGTGGGGGTATATCTATCGCGTGAAGACGCGGTTGCTGACGTCATTGTTTTTCTGAACTCCACATGGGACGGATGAATATGCCGGAGAGCTGCGCCATCGTGCGGTTTCCCGATGAGTTTCGTTTAAATGCTTCTCTTGAGACTTGTTTTCATCCTGTGGTGAAGAAAGTCGAGACATCGGGTCTTACGGTGAAAAGTGAAATACTATATAAGGTCAACTGTCAACACGTCCATAATTGACTGAAATATTAGAAATTCAGGACATTTCTTTTCCCTTAAGTTCGTCATTTTCACTCTTGTTGCAAACCTTAAAAGATGGACGGAAACAAAATAAACTTCATAGGGAGACTCGTCGTGGCTGGGAGTGGGACACATCGTAGAACGGGGTCATCGCGTGCGGCGCAACATTTTATTGCAACGTGCACAGGATTTTCTACTAGTTACTGGTTATATTACTAATAATCGTGTCCGCATGCTTAAGAAACCTTGCTTCAACGTCACATTTTTATATATTTAATTTTAGACTTCCGCCCTTAATGCGGTTTGATCCAAGATTAAATGTGTTCGGACGCACAAACATTTTTTTCGTCTACAGCCGCCTGGTGATACAGGGACGAGGAACTTCATCGTGTGCTGCGAAAAAATGTTTTTGTGTTTCATCTTACGTAGTCGTTTCGGTTGCCATAGCGGAGCGGCATTCCCGTCCTTGAGTTCACTTGTCTAAACCTACGAAGGAGTACAGGGATAATGAAAGCAAAAATAATGTTGAAAGAACAGATTAAACGCATTATCAAATAACGTTAGTCATGAATATAATCAAAGTTGTTGTCTGCCGGTTTTTTTCGTCAAAAAATGCAACAAATCTTCGTGGCAAATAGTAAACGAACCCAAACATAAACAAGTCTATGCAATATTGCGTTACAAGCATACAAGGTTCATTCCCGTGAACATTCTGAGCCTTGCACACAAACTTTTTAGACTTCTTTTTTATTTGAAACGTTTCTACAGTACGTTTCTAAGTTTTTTTATTTGAAACGTTTCTGCAGTATATTTTCAACGTTTCTGTAACTGGGCAAATCCTGAAATGTGCTTCCAACGAGTTGTTTTATCAATTCCATTTGGTAGCAATTCTTGCTTGCTAATGGTGCGTATTTTTCCGATATAGCGCCAATGTGCTGATTGCAGTAACAGCATGGGAAGAGAAAAGTAAAAATGTGAAGTTAACTAAATTGTTGTCAGTTATTCAACCTGTTGTTTCAACAACTTTCTCTGAATGGTACTCTGACGTTCTGTATACCCAGATTAAACTATTCCTTGTAAGTGAAGCCTCACACTCAATAGAGAACAACCAACGTGGGTTTCAATAACATTTCAGTGAAACGTTCCCAGCCATGTCTGGGCGATGCAGTGATGCATTTAATCTTACCTTCCTGCATCCGATTTGAAAAAAGTAACCACGGCTAAGTTTTAGGCACAGAGGTTGATATGTAGCTACTGTTGTGCTGTAGTTGGTATATCCTGTTTCGCAGAAGTGTTTTGCAAATGCCTCAGCTCTTTATTGGCGCATCATCGATCCAAAGAAGTGTGGGTAGAAATAAAAATAAAATTTCGAACTTGCTGGTCGCCTGAGGTTTTCAGACCCCTACCTACCATGGAACACTGGTAATATGTTGTTTGTATCAACACCGTCGTGAAAGTACATCTGATTAGCACAACTTGCAATGTATTTGGAGACAACGTAAAGTCTACCCTGCGTCTAACTGCTCACTCATTTTTTCTTCTCTAATAGTGGGCCAGTCACATTTCGGTTCAAAAGGTCACACTTACCGTGACCTCGAACGCTGCCGCTTCTTTGTAATCTTCATAATGTATTTTGTATTTGCGCAGCGGACGTTAACATGGGAACGGTGCGATACGTTCTGGATCGAATACCTGAAGAAGAAACAAGAGACTCGTTCATGTTCAACGTTCGAGACTCGTTGCCGAATGTTGTCACCGGAAACACGTTTAATATTCGATGGAGTGTGATCTCTTTTGAGAAGCAAAATTATAAGGTGAATTATGGTTATACGGTAAAAATTCAAATTGGTGTCATCTTTACGAAACTTGAGATTTGTGTAGTTTACAAATAAGCAATTGATGACCTTGAAACAAATGCGCCATTGAAATACGAGCAGGTGAGCGAAGAAGAAGACGCGGTTGACATCCCAGTGTTGCGCCGCGGAAATCTAAACCAGTACGCGATTGTTTTGTGCCGGACTGAAAGCGGCACAGCTACGTCATCATCGGAGGGGGGAAACCCCAGGTCCGGTTCGGTTGATTTCTTGGAACATGCCGGGCAGGTAGGGCCGGTGACCTGGTAAAACCTTTGGTGACTTGCTGGCATGTTGCGTTTATTGAAATATTTCTGCAAAATAAAATTTTAATTTTTTTTGGAGCGTAATTTTTTGCTTGGATTTAACTGAAAGATATGTTCCAAGGTTCAATTCGACGAAGGTGATGCTGAGAAAATCTGTTCTGTTCAAATCAGAGATGATCAAACGTACGAGGATGTTGAAAGCTTTACGGTTGAGTTAAGCATGCCTACCTATGCTTTGTTGGGTAAGCCAGTGTTATGTGTAGCAACGGTTGTGGAAACGGTTGTATTCTCTATAATTGTAAAACTTGTGTTTTTCTGTTTAAAACCTGCAGCGTTGACCTTACTTGCATCACTTGCAGAGGAGTCCACTTAATCCGTGGGGATTTACTTCGAAACCACCTCTTGACCCAATGTACAGTTTTGTTGAAAACTGTACATTTGCACATTAGCTTCGGCCAGTTTGTGGTTTTTCAGACATTCTGTTTTGACCAGCAGTGCGTTTAATTTTCGTGAAAACGTTTAAAAGTGGAACACTTCCAACAAAAATCGAAGTTGAAAATATGCTTTAATAGTATTTAACTTTAAAGATTGAAATTAATCTTTTGAACCGTAGTGATCAACAACTGCATCAAACGTATTTCCTGTGAAATTAACATGACCAAGTGTTCGACAGATGTTGAGGCAAACGCAAAAAGTTTGTCTGCAAAAAAACGACATAAGTCATTGAGGCTTAACCTTTTACAAAAGACGATTTCAACTTGTAAGCTTACATTTGTAGTAAAGTTTATTTCTTTGTTCTTAAAACGTGAAAAACTACAGCGTCATTTTAAATTTCAATTAATTATCTTAATTATAATTAATGAAAATAAGTAATGAAATTAATTATAATCCTGCAAGTGATGCAATTAATTATTTATTGAATAGATGTTATTGCTGATAAATATCGCCACCCGGGCAAGCAACGTAGTTTCTTCTATTGTGAACACCACGGTGTGCAGCCATGTCTCCTGGTTTTATCATAATAAATAAAAGTATTCAGGAATTGAATCCTATGATTTGCTTTTCCGTCAAAGTTGTGTTTCTTTAGGGTTTTATTCATGTCTGAGTTTTCACTAAAAGTGTTGTTGATTTTGTGGAAGAAAATTGAGAAAAGTGAGTTGACGCAAAACTAATGCGCAGCATATCTCATTAAACTGCTACAAAACACATGCTCTGCATTCTTTTAGTATGTATTATAAATTAAAGTTATAAGACATTTCGCAACATTGCTTTATGAATCAGGAGGCAGGTTTCCCGCAAAGAGGTGCAGATGATTTAACAGATTATGAAATTTCGTGCCGTGAATATTCACCAGGTCCCGTCACCAGGACAACTGTGTACGTCAACGACTCTTCGGACATGCCCACTCTGCAGTTCGTTGAAACGCAGCACACTGTGGAGGAAAGGGACACATTTGTGTTTATTCCGATCAAAAGGACAGGTTCGAACATTAACCTGCTGCATTTGCATGTGACGTGTAAATCCATCATGCATTGGACTAAAATTTGGAAAAACATTTTTTAAATAAACCTAAAGTTTCAGGAACTGGCAAATCCACATTAATACAGCGCGCAACATACTTCTGTGTCCGTGATGCAAATATCATCTGCAATGTCTTTCACGTCACCAATTTTCCAGGTGATTTGGAAAAACCTGTCACAGTGGTTTGTTTCACCGAACCCGGGACCGCTTCTGGATCCGCCGGGGATCGGATCGAATCCGGCTCCGACTACAGAAGTCGAAGCCGTAGTTCAGCCTCGAGTGTGGTCACTTTCGCGCCCGGTGAGTTGTTCGCGAAATGCCATCCAAACCAACATGGCTGATGGTGTGTTTGGCTGTTGGTTTTCCTGTGACTGCGCCTCTCTTCACTTAAATAGAGATTTGAAAGTCAGATTAAGCTGAATAAGCTTTTATTTCATAAAATTTAAGTACATCAGGTTCTATTTGTTGCAAAATATTCAATTAAAATGTCAGTCAAGTCTTAATGAAGTGGGATATCCACTGTCTGTGAATATCCATTACATATCTGAGTCTGTTGAAAATAATTTTTTTGAATGCCTTTTGCTTAATTCATTCCGTTCTTCTCTACTTTCTAAAATGAGTGAACTGTTTAATATCCATTCCACCGATTTTTGGTCCGTGTGACTTGAAACTGCCGACGTTGTAGACATGCTTACTTTGCATATTCAAACACACGTTTTCATTGAAATAGAGCTACAGGTCTTCATCCACGGGTTTAGGAGTTTACGAGGTTATCTGCTAAGAATCAACGTCATAATTCATTTCCGTGCATTCTGTTCCAGGCGTTGCTACGGTAACCTGTGACGTGAAGATTGTGGATGATAGCTTGTATGAAGACGCAGAGGAGTTTGTCGTGCGCATCGAGGAAGCTTCGCAAGGAGCGAAAATTGGAAAGTTTTCCAAGGTAACCCTAGCAACGATAAATGTGCAAGGGAAATTTTGATTTGGTAAAACTGCTTTCAAATTTCAAAATAAGTTTTTTTGAGATAGATCTACCCAAATCTCTTGCTGTCTTCCTCCACTAGCCTAGTTCAGTGCAAGGACACAAGCAATCGAAGGTCTTGTTTGATCTGCAGCAAGATGCAGATGTCAAAAATTCATAAATAAGAGTTGTTTGGATTGCAGTAGGAGCGTGATATGCTATAAAAACGGTATAAATTTAAACCCATTGGCGTCGTGGAATGAGAAACTATGAAAGTGTTGTGGTTTTATCACAGCTAAGATGAAGCTGGGACTTTCTCCGATCCATAACCCTGCTCAGGAACCGTACTGTATATCATCTTGTTTTGTACGAAGTGCCGCACACGAGATAACAGCAGTTTCACTTACAGGCAACTGTTACCATTACTGGACCAAACGATGCACCGACCGTTTTCCTGACGGACACAAAATTTGTTTTCAGCGAAAATTCTGGAACTGTGGACATTCCTGTAAGTGCATTTTATGGAGTGCCTTGGTGCAAAAAATGATTGAAACTAACAAATTTAAGCAAAATTAAAATTGTAGCTATTAGATAGATTGCAATTTTTTAAGGGTTGCTACAGTGTAGCGTTTTAAGATCAATTCAGTGAGACCAGTAAGAAAATTAGGAGTTTTGTTTCTGGGGACTGGGCGACCAAAACTAAGTTTGGTGACATAGTAAGATGCATTTTACGTGCTGGCGCATGTTGGGTCTATAACCCTTTCTAACTTTAACCCATTCCATCTCTCACCTGCTAGTGTTGTATGATTTAAGTGATTGCATGAAGGCTGAGCAGCATAGTATTACTTCTGCAATGCGTCACATTGCTTCCGTGGAATACACGAACAAGCTGTTAACTTACTTTTCTCATCGTACATGTTTAATCGCCCATGAGCTGCGTTTACCCGTAAACACAAAGTGAACATTAATATATTCTGACGCGTTATCACTCACCTGGAAGTTGTAAGATGTGAAAAACATTGTTGATATGAAGACGTTACAGCAATAGCTCAGTAGTAGAGTGTCCGCCTCTCAATCGGAAGGTTGAACGTTCGATCCACGGCCACTGAGAGTGAGTGAATCACCGTAGTAGCCTTCACCTCAAACGTTCCGGCAAGAATCAAATTTCGGCCTTCGACCTGCCGCCTGTAGTCGTCACCAAAATCAAATAAATATTGGAAAAAGGTGTCACTCTCGTAATCAACTCTGATGACAAACGAGAAAGCAAATTTAGCAACAATTTTTTGGGTCTCGAGCGACCACTGCTTGTGACAGATTTTGTGTTGGGCGACGCACCATCTCCGTGGGCGGGTCAGTGTATAAGCGTACCAGGCGGGGGGCAGGGGAGAAATTACCCCCCCCAAAAAGCAATTAAAAAACATTCGGGCGAAACTTCCTGGTACGTTTGAGGAATTTAGTAAAGCATAATCATCGTGGCATAAAAATTGGGACAAATCAAAGAGTTTGTCATCCCCGAAGCCAAACGCCCCCGTGCGCTTGTGGGTTTTTAGCGCATTGGTTGTTTTCAGCGCGGAATCACTGTCTTGCTTTTCCTCCACTTTCCCTTTCCTCAGCAAACTTTTCACTTCAACGTGGATCACACCGTTAATCCAAACCTCACCTATACCTGCTTAAATTTTTTCTTGTGGTCGTTTATTTTTGTTGTTTGCCGACACTGCTGTTATTCAGGCTGTATTGAGCTTGGCAATGAACTCTTAAGAACAAGGAGACGATGCTTTGCCTGCTCCATTAGTTTAGTTGTTGCTCGTAAGATATCAGTCAAACCTGTTTGATCTGAACAAAGCATGTTGCATGTTTCATGAACAACAGTTTTCACCATAACTAAGACGCAGTGAATGAAACGCCTTGGAGCAGATTGGCAGAGACGACGTATCAATGTTTAACGTTGGATTTGTTCCTTTAACAAACATTTCTGATCAGAAGCGAAAAACAAAAGTTCTGATCCATCTGTGCTGATGTACCTTCCAGGCTGCATGAGAGTTTGTTGTTCAGTTGTTCTGCAAGTTCGTTTAGTGCTGAGCCCGACATTCAGTCAAAGCGATTTTCGCCTCATCCTCACGAACACTGTTCGTAACTCTGAGTTTGTTTCTTGCTCAGTGCTAACTGCAAGGTTTGTCAGGTTTACTAACCTCCAGCAGGCTTACCTTTCGACAAGATCATGAATCCCTGAAAACCATAACATCATATTTTAGCAAATTTGCACATCGTCGTTTTCCAGGCATGGCATCTGCACGTATGACATCGTGTGTCGCGAATTGCAAAATTATTGTTGATAACTTTAATCTTGTCTTTACAATGAAATCCGACAAAACGTCTTCTGTCATGGTTTCACGAATTCCTGTGGAAGTTTTTCAACTTATTTGTGCTGCATGTTGCAGGTGAGACGGGTGGGCAGTGATTTGTCGGGACCCACCGACGTTTGGTGTTCAACCAAGCAGAACGATCCTGTGTCTGCTGTTGCTGGAGAAGATTTCGTCGCAATTTCAACAAAAATTACTTTCCGAAATGAAGAAACGGCAAAAGTAGGAATTATATTTTGCGCTTAAGATATATTATTGCCAGGCCAAATAAATGCAAATGGCAAATGAATGCAAACTTCTACATTGGTTTTACATCTTTTACTATGATTTCATTGCGAGTCTATTTCGACTTTTGAGAAAGTTTATTTGTACATTCACGTTTTCCACAAATATGTTTGCATGTGTTGTTTTTGTCACAGTGGCCATTGTGTTCGGTGGCCACGATGAGCCATTATTTGGCCCCGTGAGTCATACCATGATGGTTTATGGCCCAGACCCAGCAAACAGACGCCATGTGACCTTGAAACCCCGATCTCTCCACGAATCGTGCAGTGCTTCAAATACTTCGGGAATATAAGAATTTTTATGTCGAGCAATAAACGGGTTATTGAAATGTTTGTGAAGTAATGGGCAGCTTAGGACTGTTACCCCACACTCCACGCAACAAGGGGTATGGCTGATTTAAACAAAAATTGTGCGTTGATCCTATTTTCGTCTATTCATCATTTCAAGATTTGCTCGCTGACTATTTTGGATGATTCGCAAAGTCCGTCAGTGGAAGGAAATGAGACTTTCCTGGTTTACCTGAATTCCGTCCAAACAGCCCAACTGGCCCCCCCGTCAGAAGCACTTGTGGTCATCAACGATACATTAGATGATGGTGGGTGAAACAACGACGTGACTTCAAAGTTGTGGTGACGTTTTGAAAACGCCTGTTTTTTTGCATTTTCCACAGTGTAGTAGTTGTGAATTTCATTCGAGTTATTTATTAAATCATGTTTGAATGGCGATGTAGAAGAGTCTGATTCATATCATTAGAATAAAATTAGAGTTTACGGGAGAAACTGGCTTATGTACTAAGATTTTGAAAAATTTGGTTTGATATTGCACAAGGGACTCCATGTTGCTTTGAAAATTTGTAGTTCCTCGATTTGAATTTGCCGAATCCACCTTGACTGTGAAAGAAGATGCTGGGATCATATCGGTGCCGATTCATCGCTTTGGCGACGTGAGCGGCCGATCCTCCGTGATTTGCTTCACGCGCCAGGACACAGCTCTTGCTGAGGGGGATTTCACTGAACGGTCCTTGACGGAAACATCTCGAATCACGTTTGAAGCGGGCCAATCGGTGAGGAGGATGGTCCTGTGAGGAACTGTGTGACATAAACCATTGTGCATCGAGTTAATTAAAAATAGCATCCGATAGAAAATTCTACTTCGTGCTGCATGCTATCCTTGTGCTGATGGAACAGAGAGAATGCGTTTCGTTGAATAAAAAAATTGAATTTTTATGAATTGATTTTTATTGGCTATACTTGTGGGTTTAATCAATCAAATGGTAATGTAAATATGGCAGAGCTATCGTTACATAGTTACTTCTCTCTCTTGCGGGCAATCGAACTTAAAATAGATCTATGCTGCTTATGCATCAAGAAGCATCTTAATGAGGCATGTGATGTTGTTTCTTTTCCAGTTAAATTTCTGCAACGTGTCCATCACCGATGATGGGATTTACGAACCCAGGGAGAGCTTCAGCGTCTGGCTCTCTTCTGCTTCAAGTGATCAGTGGTATGGAGCAAGGGTTGGTGAAAACAACCAAGTCAGGATTGCAATAACCAATCATGAGGATGGTGAGACTCATCAAATGTCAAATGTAGTCACTGATTTTCGTAGATGTAGATCGACGGTCGAGATGTCATCGGTGATTGTTAATTTTATTCCTGACTTGGAAATAAGACGAAGTCATCACATCAGCCACCAGCAGTGAAATACATGCATTGCTACTGCATTGGAAGCACTTGCGTGCAGTTTGTGACTTCGTGACAAATTTCAGTTTTATGAAACGTTTCGGCAATTTTCCTTTCGAGTGTAAACTTCACGTGAAACACGCATATAGAACGTGAAAAGAACGTTTGTGATAACATTGGTAATTTTCAGACGATCATTCAATGGAACTGTTGTTTCTCGCGTATGAACCGTGGTACACACTGTGCAAGGTGCTGGGTGGAATGAAGTGATCTGTTTTGTTTATCAAAGAAAATGTTTTTGTTATTCCACTTTGTATCGTGAAGGACCGAGGATGTGCAGTGTTGCGTGAAATCGATTTCCCATTAAAATATTCGCTGATTGATGCTTTGCTATTGTGGAGACCAGTTACTTGTAAACGGCAAAGCATAGATTTATCGGTTAATCTTGGTTCATAATAAACCACCGGTACTGAAGAGCGCATCAACATATGCGGTGGCAAAAACAGTCGGGGCAAATGACACATTTTAATACGCTAATGATGTTGAGTGAATGATTTACATGGCACCATTGTTCTTGTTTGCTTTATAAGCGACAATAGCAACACCCTTTTGCATTTCTCAGCTCCAACACTTCAGTTCGAGAGAGCTGAATATTCCATTCGCGAACCGGATTCCAGCGAAGGTTCACGTCAACTCACTGTCCGGGTCATCCGGACTGGAGATGTGAGTGAAACAAGCAAGGTAAGAACCTGAAGCAAGAGGCTTCGGTGATTCTCAGAAGTATCGCAAGTTTATTGAAAACAATGATCCATTGTTACGTTTATCAAACCCCAGGTCAGATGCAGCACCAGAGACGGTTCCGCGAAATCAGGATCCGACTATGAACCGAAAAGCAGAATGCTCCGGTTCCAACCGGGCCAGACCTCAGCCAAATTTAAGGTAACGTGGTTATGTGCAAGCTGGTGCGCTGCATTAAGCCTATTTCATTGTGTTTATGCTCAAATATGTACGCGCGTTCGTCAGCAAGACCAAAGGCACAGCCAGGTGGATGCTGTAGGGGCTAGATCCCCCAGCAACTTAACCAATCAGAAATACTGATGTTTGTTTTGTCTTCTTGGTGAGTTTTTCACCAAGTTTTTAGTTTTCGATCAGGTCCATTACAGAAAGTTCACATACTAGCAGCATTTTTTATCAAATCAGCCAGTTATGAATTTTCGAGGTTTGCGAAATAACAAAAGAGCTTTATCCTTCTTACGTGCTCGCACCAGTATCCACAATTTGTTCTTCAGGGATGGAAACAAACTAGAGCTCGTGCGTATTGTGAGGTAGTTGAAACGTCACAAACCTTGTTTTTTGCAATGTGCACACGCTAAAGATGTGCAGCGCGAAGTGTGAGTGACCGCTAGCTGCTGGCGCGACTGATTCCTTGTTTCTGCTCATCTGTTGTTCGCCGTGTTCAGTCCGCGAGAAAGTGATGAGTAAAAATGGACAAGTTTGCGATGAAATTGAAACGATTTTCCTCTTTGCATGAAACAGATTAGGACGAGCAGCCTCAAAGTTTTCAATGATCATCAGAATATTACTAAAAAGCAACTGGTAGCGACAATGTTCAGCGATTTTCCTGGACATGTACAAGAATAATGGCGTTGGAAACTTTGTGAGACGTTCTCTGCGCGAAGGGGCGGAAAAACCTTGTTGCTAAAAACTCGACTCCGTCAACTTGGCACGATTTTCCGGCAGCGAATTCCGCTTCTAGAAGCAACGTTTTCAAATGCGATAACTTAATGACTTCAAATGGTTAACCTGCACCGAAATCCGTAAAAGTGTATTTTGCAAATGGTTCGCTTCCTTCTTTTTTGATTTTAACGCTAAGGCATCGGTCTGTTGATAAAATCAACGCACAAAATTGGATGGAAGCGAAAGAAGATTGTAATTCTCATCAAACACACAAAAACCACAGCTTTACCCAGACAACCCAGAGATGTTTAATGCATTTCTTAAGCTTTGTAAAAATCAAGGAAACGTGGACATGAGACATATGCTTTCCGAAAGTAGAAAAATGTAGGCGAAAACAAAGTTCGACTGAGACACGTGATCAAGATTATCAGAATTTGCAGTCGACAGGAACCACGTTGTTGACCACCTCATGTCACGGTTTGTGCACAGATCCCGGCCGTGTCTTTCGGCAACCTCCATCTTGCTGATCTCGAATGCGCTGACGACACCATCCTGTTGTCCAAAGACATCGAGAAACTCACAGCTGCTCTTTCAGTTTACGATCGCGAATCACGTAAACTGGGCTTGAAGGTCAGCTGGGCGAGAACCAAATTGATGCATGCTGGTGATGGCCCCGATTCTTCATCTCTAAACATCCATGGGAATGCTGTGGAATTTGCGGATTCATTTGTGTATCTGGGTTCGACAGTTACCAACAACGGTGTCCCTAAGCCCGAAATCGAGCGCAGAAGCGCACTATCGTCAAATGTGACGCAGGCACTTCGCAAGCCATTGTGGCGCCAGCAGTCCGTTTCGCGTACCACCAAGATGCGCGCATACAATGCTGCAGTTCTGTCTGTGCTGCTGTACGGCGTGGAGACCTGGCCTCTCACTGGAACCCTCTCCTCCAGGCTTGACGGCTTTGACAGTAGGGCTCTCATATCGATTCTTGGCATTCACTGGCGCGACCTCGTTTCCAATGAAACGGTGCGGGCCCTTGCCGGACAGCCCCCGGCCTCCTCTTTGGCTGACCGCCGCCGGTGTCAAGCGAAATTTCTGACTTCACACCATGTACGCGTGGACAGAGTACTGTAATATTCTACATACCAAATGCGCTGAGAAGACTGATTATTAGGGCTGAATTCTTGTTTAGGTATGAATGTCGGGTTAGGGCGAGAAAAAGAAAAATAATTGAGATCAAGGACTAAGTCCAAAAATTTTCAATGTTAAAAGTTATTCCCGTGCTATAGCTTGTTGTGGGTACCCGACATCTAGCCAAAATGTTTTAATTTACACAACGCACATGAAAAAAGTAATTGCCAGACTTTATTTCTTTATTCTGAGAAGCAAAATAACTGAAAAACAATAACAGGTCAGAAATTTCGCTTGACACCGGGTCCGTTGGTATGGACATGTGCGTCGCCTGCCACCGCACCATCCTTCTGGGGCTATTCCGGACTTCGACCCTGACTCGTTCGGCTGGAAGCGACCCCGAGGAGCCCCACGCACCCGCTGGATTGACGTGGTCAGACGCGATCTTGACCAGCTCGGCCTCGACCCAGCCGCAATTGAATCCCTCGCGCAGGACCGTGATAAATGGCAGGCTCTCGTGAATCTGGTTGACTCAACGCACGACGCGCGGACGGGCCCCGTGCACGAGACACGATGATGATGATGATGATGATGATGATTATCACTGGGTTGAGATGCTGCTACAATTGACTAGTTTGTGCTCCACGTAATGCTTTGTACGCCTACATAGCTAGCATATGCCAAACAAGATAACTATCTTGTTTGTAAAACAAATTCAAAGTCAGATTGTAAAAGATATGGCGGAAGTGAAGATACTTCTTTCCATAAGCGAACGACATATCTGATAATGGTCACGTTGAGCAACTTAGCTTACCGTACTTCTCCGTTTTGTCAAAAACAATGTGATTCATGATACATTTTTAAGTTTCGTGCCATTCACTCCCACCACTGAGGAAGCACTGGAGGATTGCATTTTAACAAACTTCTTGTCGCAGCTTGAACTTGCCTTACACGATGGCAGCAACATGAACGGCACCTACAGAGGTGTGCAGGCAAGGAGTGGGCATACTGCGTCCTTCAGCGATTTAAAGGCACTGCTGTAGCTATGCGCTTACTGTAGTGATCTCTGGCGCATCGCAGCTACCTTCGATGCGAAACGCAATATTGTTGCAAGCATTTGTGTTTTCGTTTCGCGGTTTGAGCAGTTATTCTGCAAAAGTTCGTCCAAACAGAGATACAGACAGGTGGTTGAAGAAGAGAACTTACATCTCTGTGCAAAACCTAATGGGAAAAAGTAGAAAGACACGATTCTGAGATCACGTTTTACTTCTATAAGTCATCATTCCACCCCCTTTGTAAAATCCTGACTGCATCACTGATGAAAACTATAACAAGAATCGCGTATTAGTTTTACTGTATATATAATTTAAAGATATTAGTTTCATCTTTATTCTAAACATAATAGTTTTATATTTATTTTAAACATTAGTTTTATATTTGTATATTTTTATGCTAAATCCGACGATGTACGTGAAGTAATTTTTCAGGTCAATATCTTGTCAAACGAAGACACCGAATGGCACGAGACGTTTCTGGTCGTTCTCGGTCCGCACGACCCTGTCAATGCAGTGCTTGGTGCCAATTCTCAAAGCACTGTCACTATCCTGGACAAAGATGCTGCTGGGAGTTTGGTGCTTCCCTCCACACCAGTCGTTGTGAGTAAAACCATTCCTTGTGATAAATGAAATGGTGAAGATTGACGTTTCTCTGTGGACGGCTTTAAATTAACAGTGTTCGGCACGACTTGCCGAATGGATCTTTTGCAAAAGATTTTGAACCTACACTGAAGTTGCACACAGTTTGTCAGCAGTTATTTCGACTTCACCAAAATCTACACCGTCGTGTTCTCCAGTACAAGGGCAAATGCGAAGGTGCTAAGAATTGCTTGGAAATGAAGAACGCGTGTGGGTAGGAACTCCACAGTGATTGTCGATGGGGTGTATTTGGGACTATGTATAGCGCAGTTGACAGGCTGTTCAGATAACAATACCGTGAGCTCAGGTCAACATTCACATCAGTTACATGTATTCGATAGTTTGTCGGTCCCAGATGCAACCGTTGATGTCCCTGCACCCTCAACCATCTGCAGCATCCCTTTACCTTTGACTACCCCGCGCTATTGTAGGCAACTGTTCGGTCGTCAGGACAAATATGCGTTCAGCACAAGCTTATGCTCTGCCTATAATGAATGAAAGACGATAAACTTTCCAGAAATGCTCAATGCGTATGTGAATTCTTTGAAAAAATGTGTGGTTTCAGAAATGTTGTTACGCGTTCTACCAAAGCTGACCTCCTGTAATTATAGTCACTTTTCCGCTGCATGTTTGAAGTCTGCATTTGCGGTTCTATAAGTCTGAAGCCAGAAGTCATTCTAAGTTTCAGGATTTTGTGGTTTAATACAACTAATTTGGCCTCCAACATGCCTGACTTGGTTAGATGGTCTGCCCCGGCCGTTTAAGAACAAACTATTTTACGCAATGCCTTCAAAACTGCACAATGAGGTCATGTCCCGAACTATTGCGAGGGATTCACTGAACAGCGCCACCTTGTAACTAACTGACCATTCACGCACGGAGCTCCTCAGCAGTGACGTTACTCACTCGGACGTCTTTCCCAAAACTCCAAATACTTGAGAAAATACGAGTCGTGCAATTCTTGTGGCGACAAGTTATAAAGATGAGTTCCTACTTTCATGATAATTTCTTTCGTGGCAGGTATCTTTGATGCATTACGATGACGTGGCGAGAGGAATGCAAGAAGATCCGTCTCCCGGTTACCCCCTTGTTTGTGTCACCCCATGCGACCCAAAATATCCGGAATACGTTGATACGCAAAGTTTGTGTGAAGAAGCTGCAATCAACGCTTCAGCGATAAAGTTTAGATGGGAGGTTGGTGACTTACACGTGATCAAGTGTTTATTGCTTCTGGACCCGGGATGTAAAATCGTTCCCATTTTTCTGCCAATGTTTCCTCAACGTTCCAATAATCTTTTTTTGCCCAGGACCAGGCAAAAAGGAACAATATTTATAATTTGAGTACGAAATGTTTGTTAAAATGTGTAAATTGCAGAGATTCAACCCAAAGTTTACTTCTAGGTGTCTGTTGCTCAGACACGCACGGGTAGTGTTGCAATCTCCAGCATTATAAGGATTGCCAAAGACATCCTTTGACGAAGTATCCTGTGACCCTGCACTGAACATTTACTGTTCATAATTAAGGAAAAGCAAACCGCGTCAAATCTGCGAAAGACTTGGTTATAAACATCAATTTTATGACGAGCACGATCTTACGCGTAATGAATTGACTTATTGCAGTGGCACGCACAGAGATTGGTAAACGGGCCGCTTAGTATTGAGATATTTTCATCGGAAGATGTTCTAGTTAACGGGTTGTTTATATTTTAGGTTCGGTTCACATTAGTTGCTAAATTTGAATGATTTCTTTGCTTGTACTGACTCAAATATCGGCTTCGACAGATAAGGATTCTTCAAATATTGAACTATCAGGCTTGGTCAGGAACAGCCTGCACAGTTGTTTGCATTAGGGCTAATGATCATAAACACGTGTGTCTCAATGTCCACATTCCGGGCAAACACGCCGATTATACGTGTTCCAGTGTTCGATTAAAAAGCGCATTTTGTCTTTAGAAAAACAGTTTCAACCAAATCAAAGCTTTATTATCATCTAATTCTGAAAATACGATGCAAAATGTCAAATTTCCTATGAAATGGTTTGCAAATAACCAGGTGACCAGCACACACTGGTCTGATCGCACTAGACCAGGAGGAATACGCACGTATTTTATTAAACGTAGCGTTCAATCCACATTTGTTAAAAATGCAAGAACTTTCACTGAATTTCGGGTATTTCGAGGTGAAAGGAGGGACAACAAATTCAGCGGTATCTTTTAAGCTGACGTAGTTTCATGTCACGGAACAAATTGGCATGAATATTTTGCTGACGCGCCACTACACAACTGCTTAGTCATGATATGAGTGGGTGGGTGGCATGGTAGTACTGATGTTTAGTCGCGGTATTTGCAAAGATGACTAGTCATAGGTTTACAGTACAAATGACACCTCTTTGACAAACAGTTTTAACAATTTTTTCACTCCTTTTTAGGTAGCCATGCCAACGGAGGAAGAAAATGGTATCCCCCCCTTCGAAACAATCACCGACAACACACCGTTCACCAGTGTTAACACTAAAGTGCTCGACAGCATTTACTATGGTCGGAGGTAAGAAGCTGGCAAAATTTTGCGAGCATACTTCACTGGAGAAGCTTAGAATAACATGTGAAAGGGATTGACGTTGACAACGGTTCGGTCACCCGCATATTTTAATCTGGATCACGTGACTGACTGACGTAACTTACCCCGGACAGTTTGTTGGACCATTCGATTTCTTCTCTTCCAGATTTCATGTCCGCTGTGTGGCGCAAGCCGTGGACAGCGTCACCAGGACAGATGGGACCCCGTTGCGTAGCAATGTGGTGACGATAGCAACCGACAGTGGGATTTGTCACAACCCAGTAGTTTCTGGCTCACCGTGGAATCTGCAAGCTCAAAGTTTCGTCGCCAACTTGCGTTACGTCCCCCCAGACTCCATTCACCACCCAAACACTCTGCATGTATCGGTGAGTAATGCATCTGCCGACTGTGGACATCTGTATTTTATTACTGTGGGGGTTAAACATGGTTTGTTCTCGGGGCTGAGATCTGACGAACGACGTGTAACATTTTAAGGTGAAAGTCCCTCATCAGGACGGAAGGCTCCCTCTAGTGTCAACCGCTCAGCTGAACAACGTCAAACTTCTCTTGTCGCGTTCGATCGACAGAAGACAACATGTCTGCTCCAACCTTGTCAGCGCAAGAGACGAAGTTGCTGGGAAGAACGCTTTGCGACCAAGTTAGTTTTCAGCGGAGTTGTTGGTTGCAGTTCAAAGCTTAAAATAAAACAGCTCTTCATTTGACAGTTCTGTTCTCAGCAGGCTCAGCTCTTCACCTCACACAACCATTGTTTTTGCTGCAGATCTGGGCTTCATAGAAGCGACCGAGTATTCCAAGTTATCATTCGGACCAGGTTACGACAAACCTTACCAGTTCGACCCGACAGTCAGGGAAGAAAAAACCATTGACTTGTACAAATACTTGAACTTGAAAAGCTGCATGTGGCAGTTCGACGCGTATTACCATATGAACGAACTGATCGACTTTTGTTACGGAAAAGTTGACACAGATTTCCAGGTAATTTGTGCGATACTTCCCACAGACGTGTGATTTGCAAGTAGCGCATGTAAGGAATCTTCAATCGAAGAAAGCGAAGGTAAGATCAATGAGTTGACACAACTGTCACGTTTATTATTTTCCAGCTTCGAGACTCTGCGGAATCTCAGATAACGGTGACAGTTCCACTCTACGTCTCCTATATATTTGTTACGGCTCCGCGAGGCTGGGGGACGTTCGAACACAACACGGATATGCAGTTTTCATTCAGATACAGCAACATACTGTGGCGTTCAGGCAAGTGCTTAATCAATGCTGTATGGCAAAATAAAATTACCCCTGACGGGAGAGCGGCATCAGCATGATCCTACTTTGAGCTGATGTGTCGATACTCCTGTTGTCACCAGTTCCGACAGAAATGCTTTGTGTATCACCGGACCTTGTCCGATACTCACAAGCATCGCCAATGTTTTCATAACTTATCAAACTTTGTTTACTTCATCCGTGGATATTCATATGCACTGACCTGTATGACGTATGTATGACGTATGACGACCAGTTGCGGTCACGCGTGGGGTGAGGAGGATTTCCTGTCGCGGTTTTACGTTTCGCTCTTGTTTCCTTCCATTTTGGATCTCTAGTCAAAGTTATATGTTTATACACTTTAACTTTGTCAATGTACTCTTTTCAAGTTTTTCAAAGGCATGGCGACTCTCATCATTCGTAATTTTGTAGTAAGTTTGAATTTGTGTGAAAACCAGTTAAAAAGACGACCCTGACCAAAGTTTTGGCTTACCACACATCTCCCCTATGGGTCAGTTCATGTTAAGCTAAGTATTTTCTTTTGAACTCACAGCAATCGTCGTTTGTGTCAATTTATACTCTATGCGTTTGCATGACGTCGTGTAAAACCGTTTTTATTTTTGAACTACAACAAATGCGTTACATGTTGGCCAAAACCTTGCCAGAGTTACTTTTTTTAAATTTATAGTAGCTGAAAGCATAATTGTGGTGAAGGTAGAGTCTTTTCCTTCCTGTTTAGAAATTGTGCATCAACGTACTTTAACATAAACAGAAGTGAATGCTAATTAACTGACGTTACACAGCATCTCAATGCTTTGCAAAATTATGTCCCTATAATAAGAGCTCAGTAACACGATAAGATGTTAGAATCTTTGCAGTTTTCGATCTTGCATGCACGTGTAGAAACGTTTGACGAAAAGCGATAACTCTAGAAAATTTCAGTCGCTGCAGCCTGCTTGGACTCAATAGCTTTGCCAGTATTGGTACAGGCCCAAGGCAAATGCAATCTTTGCCATGCTTCCCTGTACATTTCACACAACAGATTACAGTGGCAACTGTTGCGCTGAGACAGCCGCTAACCTCTGGATCTGTAAAGTTCTGTTACTCTTTAAATCTTTACTGTAGTTCGCGTCTTTGTTGCGTTCAGCGGAGATGAAGGTTTTTGTGCAAAGCTAACATAATGGCGACGGCAAGAATGTAATTTTGATCGCCTGGCTTTGACAAAACATTAACTTTATCAACAAAGAACTGGTTCCTTTGTACAATCAGGGATCTCAACCGAGGGAGCTCCTTCCGGAAGAATCCAAGTCATTCGCATAAAACTTCGGGATGACGGAAAACTCGTTGTGGATTTCAAAACACAGGCGAAGTTCCGCGGATTGTTCGTGCTGAGCCACAGGACTCTACCAGGAAGAGTAGGTTTTCTTCATCCTGCTATTGTCAGTTTTCTCGTAAGCTCTATGTGGTTTACTTTGCCTGTACGTTTTCTGAAATAATCATTTGCATCATTATACGTAAGAGGCTACGTCTCTTATGTATGCATCGGGTGCTTAAAATATCCTCCGTTTATGAACGAGTAAGTGATCACTGATGCATGAAACAAGATTACTGTGAAGATTCTTGGTGATGAAAACACCCTCCCATTAGCAAAAGGCTTTACAAGGCCTATGTTGGTTGCAAGCTGATGTAAGCTTATGTTTCACCCGGTCTGACACCAGCACGTACAGGATTTGAATGGAAAGATAGATTAGATAGTCATTTTCACAGTATAACATGGACAGATAGAGAAACATTTCTAACAACAGTTTTGACTCCGACGCGTTCACTCCGCAACTGGTGTCAACAGTGGCGTAACTGGCGGGGGCAGAGGGGCAAACCGCCCTCCATGGCAAGCTAAATGTAAAACGGGGCTCGAACTTAGCTTGTATTTCGGTTTTAGTATTCTTGTGGTTTACAGTAGGTTGTTGTCTTTATTGCGTTTTTCCGAAGTTTTTTGGAGTATTTTCCAAGTGATCTAGAGCTTTGGTATAGAGGCATCCGCATCCGGATTCACTATCATTTCTCATTTTTTTCTAATTGTTGGCTAGTGGCGCCACTTCAGTTAAGTTTTCCCCCCTGGCTTAAACCTCCAATTACGTCACTGGGTGCCAACACTAAAGCCGACGTTTCTTTGCAACATGTTATTTATTATCACAGGCGTCTCGCGTCGTTGCTCCGGATGGTATGAACATTGGATTCGACCTCAGTTTAACACATTCCGAAAAAACTTATGATTCTCCTTATCAACAATGGCGGGCTGTGAGCACATATAGCAGGAAGGATTATAGTGGAGATTACACTGTCGAACTGATCCCGTGCACTGTGGCATCAACGCAGAAATGGGAGGAATTCCACGCAGGAAAGCAACTTCCATGCACAGCTTTCTCCCCAGACAGGTCTGCCTCCAGCGACTGCTGCTTTGACCGAGAGCCGCTGCTAGATCTGTCACTGATATTAATAACAATTGAACTTTGCATAATTTTGAAGAAAATGTTACCGTGTGCGTGACGTTCTTCGAGTTCGTGAACAGACCAGCATGTTGCTGGCATCGTAGCATGTAAGAAATTGTTTCACTGGTTGCATGTCTTGCGCCCATGAATGAAACGCGTGCTTTGCAATGTTAGTTCAGCATCTCCACCATCAGCCACTCGCCAGAATATGCGTATCCGTACAAGAAGTGCACTCGCATCTCTAACTATGAAAACTCTCGTGGCGCAGGCGACGGTGTGTGGAGTGCAGCGAAGGTCGTCCTTGTCATCGCATCAGTCGTAAAAACATCTGTTGACGTCACCGTTAAACTCACCGTCACCTTTTGATTTTTCAGATTCACAATTCCCATCACATTTCAACAAACGAATCGACCCGTCCCGGTTGTTTACACTTTGCAAACTGAGTTCCAACTTTGCAACAACGAAAAACTTTTCATGGTTGATCCACATGCCGATGACGTCGATATGAATGAACTTGACTACAAAGGAGCATTTACGAAAGGTTTGTCAGAAATTAGTAAATTATTAGTATCCTGGAACATTTTTTCGGTTTATCTAGATCCTGGGTTCTTAAACCTGGGGTGCGTGAAAGGTTCGCAAAGGGGCGAGTATGACAGCGACATACAGTATTGTTGAAAAACAGGATAATGGCAAATAAATTGTTGTTTTGTTTATTGTGTTTGATTTTGAGGTTAGGTGAGGCGGGAGTATCAATGGCTAATGTCAAAGCGGCGCACCTGATAAAGTTTGAGAATCTCTGATCTACTGCAGGTTATCTCTTTTTCGTGCGGTGCATGAAACAATGGCTGTATCGCATTTCACACCAGTGATGTTGATCGAGATGATTATATAGTCGGAGAGCAATGACTGTTGAATCCAGAGAAATTCGAGGTTGAGTCGTGTACACTGTGAGGTTATATTCTTGAGTAATCAAATCAGAGGCAAACAGAATGAAATGAGCGCTAAATTCGAGAGACAAGAGCTGGTTTTGCATGTAATTCAAAGTTAGGCCATCGCAAAACAAAGGTAGAGGGTTGGCAGTGAGCCCTGATTTGCTGCCACAGGTAGTGAGTGTAGCAGTTGTGTGGAGGAGAAGTTAAAAATGTAAAGAGAAGGCGCTCTTGTTGTTTTTCTTCTGCTTTCGAGAAAATTTTCGCGGGTTGCATGAATCAGTTGATTGAGTGAACAAGATCTTAAACTGCTGCTTTCTCGCAACGTAGCTTTGGTTTTGGTGGACCAGCTAGAACGGAAACATGTTACTGTGATTGACAGGGTGTGTCCGGACATTTTTAACAAAAACCGTTGCGACTTTGTATTTCAACGCATTACATGGTTGTTTACACGATTTGAGATCTTATGCATGGTGAGGTGTGGAATTTTTTAGAGGACGTTTAAAACATTCAACGTGATTAAAATTTGTATTATGTTAAACTGATATTTTGAGCTGCTTTACCTAAATTTAGCACTTTTCGTGCATACTTAGTGCCACTCACACACCAACCTGTGCTGCCTTAGGCACCTTGCAAAACAATTTCAACAGTTTTTCATTAAAAATCCACACCTGCCAATCAAATTCAGGGCTGCCTGAAGAAACCACTTGAACCGGTTGCTTAGATTAGGTCTTCGTAGAATAGCGAATCAAAAAGTACTTCAACTCAAAAGCAGCCCAGGAAAGGCAAACATTTGCTTATATTTGAGCGTTTGATTTTTTACAAACAGTTTTGGATGGATTTGCTGTCGTTAAATTATATTGTTTTTTTTGCAACATTATGATTTGATATGTTTCAGTGTTAGTGTCTTTATTTTGGCACAACCAAAAGGAAGAAATTTCTTTTGATCTTGCGATGATTTCCGTCGAAATATATGAACAATGCATGCAGCATTTGCTTGTCTCATTATCCATCACCAGTTTGAATGTTAAATAGTTGTATGATCTTTTCAAAGAATAGACTTCGAAGCATCTCGCACGAGATTATTTGCAGTAACGTTTCGCAGCTTGCGAATCCATCTTACTTTATTGTAACATCAAACATGTTTAATTTTTTTCCAGGCCAAACATTGTTTGGACGTGTCTTGTGGGCACCTGAGCAAGATTTAAGCACTGCTTACCGCCTGGGCTTGGAGAAGGTTTATCTGTGCACCGGTAAAGATGGTTATGTGCCTTATTATGACCCTACTGGAGCCGTTTACGGCGATGGACCACAGTACGGTTGCATAGAACCAAGTAGCAACTTACAACATCGGTTCGTCCTTCTGGTACGTATTAAATCCCAACGTACCACTCTGTGGATGTGTTTGGTTGTGGTTTGTTTATGTTAGCCCTTGCACCCATTCAACAACACCGTTCCCTTGCACCCATTCAACAACACCGAGTACGAGGCTTGACGGGCCCCAAGCACCGTTTTTCTTGTCTTCGTCGTGACCCAACAGGGAATTCACAAGTCAATCAACCCATTTGAGGGCTGCGTGCTCCTCTATTGCCCCTGCCCCCATAGACGTAGCCAGGGGGCCATGGGCCCCCAAATTTTTAACATATCTAGTCATTTTGTGCTCTGAGAGGCAGTGTACCAAACGAAATATCGTTGCTCGCCTAAAGTCAAAAATTTTGGGGTGGCTACGCCACTGTGTCCCCCTCTATTTACCCTGTCCTCTGTTGCCCCTGCCACCCGACTTGCAGTGAATATTGTGAACTTAAAACGATGATTAATCATGTGTAGTTTTGGTGACCCCAACTCCCACAGACAAGAGTTCCTGTCTTTTGTATATTGTTGGGCTGGTCGGCTGATTCACTTAAAGACACTACTGTATTTATATTAATAACCAACTGTAAACTTGCTTGCCTGAACTTGAGCTACGTCATTGATGACGTTATCCAATCTGCACGCAGGACCGATCGAACCGTGACACTGAGGAGAGGTTTTTCCATGACGTACCATTCCATGCTTATTTCTCATCTGATCGATCCGAATTTAAAAGCATGCAGGATATTTCAGGAGTTGATGGGTTTTTGATGAAAGTTGATGCTTTGTACAAAGTTGAAGCTGGTCATCAGTGGTATATTCAGGTGTGAAAGAGATCTCTGTATGACTGTACCTCCTATATTTTAAAACTGACGTTGTTATTGCCTCCTGTCTCCAGAACAGTGCTTCCCAAATTTTGACAATACTTGCTGTTGCATTGGCGTCAAAGTCTGTACTTTCATCAATAAAAGTAAATTTTCAAATACGTTTAATGATTCACGGCTTTAAATATATTTGTAGTGAGCAAATTATTAGAGTTTATTGCCTTTTTTTCGAACAACACAGTTGCAGTCAGGATCGTGGTGCGTATCAAATCTAACCTAGCTTTCGTAAATTGACATTAGGCTAAATTTTACAGCTACAATGGGGTCTTGATAACAGTTATAAAAGTAACTATTAATCCACCACTGAAGCAGAGTTAATGCATAACTTGCTGACCCTGTTGCTGTGTGTTGAATGCATAATATTTAAATAGAAATGGGTAAATATGGAAAGCATTACCATTTTCTGTGAAAAATTATCATCAAATGGCATTTTGCTATTAAAATAGTTACAACTCTCTGTTTTTCTGGAGCATAGGGAAATCTATGAACAGATTGCTGAGTATAGGAATTTGACATAAGAGAAAGCTCATACCCCGGCGATGCACAATCACCTCTGTTAATAAAAAATACAGCTGCAATACATACCAGAAATAAATTATGAAACAAATGTTTTCACGACAAGCGAAAAATTTTCTTCTGGCAAAAATAACTGTCACCGTTTACAGAAAACTCTGGTAACAGGTTCATCTGTTTCGCTCATTTCACGCATCACTGCACAATGTGGTGAACGTGTTTAAAGTTGTATTTTTTCGGTAAACAAAAAATTTAACTCTCTGATTGTTTGACGAACATTGAGTTGCTGCGTCTATTCCTATTTGGTCTGTCTGATGCGCCAATACAAACCACAGTGGCTGTTTTTTTGCGCCGTAGATGAGCTCCTCAAATCTTGCAATAGATTTTGACTACATGCTCGTAACATCATGTGTGGTTGGTGCTTTCTTGTTTTATTTTTCTTATATTAACTCGTCGTGACACGACAAGATTGCGGTAGTCAGGCTATCGCAAAATTGTCGATAAATAAATAAATTTAAAAAATTTGATGCTAAATTGTGGTTTGCGCCATTTCGTTTTTTTCACATGTGTCGTTTCGACTCTTGCTATCAATGCTGGCCACAGAAGATAGCGGTTGAAAGCTCAGTAAGATGGAAGATCAGTTGCATTTCCAGCCCACAAAATTGCGAGACAAGCCCCCCGAATGTTATGGTGCCGTGCTTGTTTTTCTCTTCGCAGAACATTGCCTGTTAAAGACACTTGTTGGCGAATGTCATAAAATGCAGTTCATGGCTCGACTTTTATCTACTTTTAAACCGTTTTTTTCACTGATGCCATTTCATTTAACAGGTTGTTTATGCGATAAGTTCGGACGAAGCGCTTCAGCGGGTTCGACGTTCGGTCTTATTCGGCCTGAGCAGCGTTCATGTGCAGAAGAGAGCTGCGTCTGATTGGAGTCAGGGAAGTGAAAGCCAGAACGGGACGAACATGCGCGGGATCCTGATCGACCGAACAGAAATCCCTGAAGGAGTTAATGTCGCTGTTATCAGCGCAGTTGCGGGAGGTATCGCTCTGGCGTGCCTTGTCCTTGCCGCGTGTTGCTGTTGTTTCTGCTGCAGAAGACGACGAGGTGCTGAGAAAGAGAAGAGCTTTGCGCGAGAAGAGATTGCAATGGTTGAGGGGGACAATTATGACGACGACGACGATGACGACGTTTGTTCTTCGCCGCGCGCGACGAACAGAGCGAAAGCGAAGAAAATTAACGACGTTCTTGAGAAAAACAGTCAAATCGACCGCGTGCGTGTTTCCAATCTTAACGAGAAGACAAGTTCTGCGCCTCTGATCGTTCCTTGCAACCTGCCTCCTGCAAATAACATGAGGACTGGTGCAGAAAAACCGCTGCTTAAACGCAGCCGGAAAAAAGCACTCGATCATCAAATTGTCAATGACTTAAACTCTGAAGTTGACTGCGGCACGGAAGTGTAGGAATGCGTTTTCGATAAATGCTGAGTTGACTTTAGGAGATATAGAGTAGAAGTAGAAGCTCACGACAACTCACGCGGTCGTTTCCGCGTGATACACTAGCCGCCGGAGTGCGCTGTTGTACTAGGTCATTGCAGTAACCGGCGTCGCTGAATGATGTGTCACGACTGGTCAAGTCCAGGAGTTAGCAGTGAATAGTCGTTTGTCACATTAATCACTTGATTTTAGTCAAGCAGCGCTGATCCTCGGCAACATTTTAGGTCATATCCAAACTTTGTGTGAAGCAGCTTGAAATTGGTCCGAGAATGAAAAGGGTGACGATGGCAGACGCGTCGAGAAACGTTGACGTGTTGTCCTCAGTTTTTCGCAACATGCTGTCGCTCTAACTCTCATAATATAAAAGAATTTCTTTGCCTTTTTCTTTGGTATATTGCCGAAAAACATGTGGCGTGATTAGGACGACGATCTTTGCTTTTGTGACGTCAGTTACTACCTCGACCTAAGTTTTTTGCCAAATATGCAAAAATTTCTGGCAAAATATACTTGTGACGTAGATAGCACTTCCTGGTGCAGGCAAGATTGAATCTTCTGCGTGCGAAGTGATATTTTTGCAAAAGTGTACGACATATACTTTAGTGAAATTAACAGAGCTATGCGTTGTTAAGGACGAAATATGAGTAATTACGTCATTGAAGCGACAGCGGCAACGAATACTCTTCAAGTTGTATAAAGACCAGCGCTTCTAAGTTAATTTGTGGCGTCGAGTCTGAATGTGGAAGTAGGAATTATGTTTTATTTGTTTTTCATGTTTGCTTCGATGGATGTGTGATGCAGCATGATATACAAATGTGTTTGCAAAATTTTTTGTGTGATCGTTGACGTGACCTTAAATTCATATTATTTATGTCCTATTTTACCTTTTATGTATTTTGTGGTCACTTAACCACCCAACTGCTTGCGCCCATTTTCTTTTTACTGACGCCCCAAACTTTATCGTTATTTATTCAAGTGGTTTACCTGCTCGTCTCTACTAAACCTCGGTGCTTGATGCATCAAGAAATAAAGATCTTTTTTATAACAATTTGCCTTTTCATTTCTCATCGAACCGGCATCTATCGTTGGTGGTTTCATAAATCTCCGTTGGCATAGTGATTTCCAAATCCCGAAAAAGGGCACATTTCTTCGGAGGATTGTGTTATTTTTTTTCAAAGAGTTTGCAAAGCTTAAATGCTGCCCTGCATTGCATTTGTTTCGGTCGATATTTGATTCATTTTCGTTTCAACTGTACTTGGCCCTGGTCCGCTGAAAACAAGGACGCCTGTTTCTGCTCTCTGTGACGACCCAGTAGTATGAGTTGGGGACGGGGTCTATTTGTTTTTATTGTTTCAAAGGTGTACCGAGATACCGAGACTTTTCCTCAGTAGGTTGCGTTGAAATTGCAGATGTATGAAAAGACCCGAAATACGCCAATAGACGAAACTGGCAACCAGTCAGGAGGAGACTCCGGGTTACCAGGAAACAAATAACTTTGGCGAACAGTTTTAAAATGATGCACGCATGTCACGTCTAACAGACACTGCTGCTTTTTAAAAGCAAAAAACACTGCCTTCAGCAAAAATAATTTGACAGCGGGTACCCATTTCTGTTTGTGCGCATTGCCGTTTTTACCGTCTATAGTATACACAACATTTCATGTGAGGATTCTTAGATACCTCTGAGATGAAACGCTTGGAGCATCTTTGTACTGGTAAATTTCCTGCCTTTAAGAAGTGTTTGAGTAGTTCTAACGGGTTTATTGGGCATCAAATTTGTTCCAAGTTCCTTAAAGCCATGGGCGTCCGCAGGGGGGAAAAACGGGCATTTGCTCCCCTTGGAAATTGGGACCAAGAGTCAAAATTTTCTAGAAAACCTGAAGTCGGCAGCTTAATTCCGATTGGTTTAACTCTTGCATTGATAGTTTATTTTCCGGTGTGACACTCACACTGTACAAGAGCCAGGCTCACTATTCTAGTGTTATGCAGTGAGCTCGCAGTTCACTCATGTCCGCTCTTTTTCCTGCAAAGGCAGGTTGCAAAACTTGCGAGAGCGGGCACGTAGCCAGAAATTTTGATAGGGGGGGGCAAACAACAACGAAGTCTCAACATTTAAATATATAATGCCCCTTGTTTTTAAAGCATCATCCACAAAAGGTGCATTTTTCTGGCGCTTTTATTCTGAATAGTTATGTTCAGATTTAAGCCGGCAAATAGAGGTCAATCTTCTTTGAATTGACAAGTGGTTCCGGCAAATAGAAAGTCAATCTTCATTGAATTGACAAGTTCGTTTTTAGTAAATTTCCACGTTTCTATTTTGGATGAAAGCCACCATTTCCTTATAAAATGTTCATGCAAGACCGATGGTGGAAATCTCGATGGTTTAAGAGCAAGATTTGCAGTATGCTTTTTGCAGCCTATTTTGCAGTTGAGCAAGAAGTCATTGTGACCGTCATTATGATTGCGGCGTTTTCTATATTTACGCGCTTCTGATGTACACTAACACACATTCAATGGAAGCCGAGTAGCAACTTTGCTTTAAGATACGGACTCCCCAAGTTGGTCTACAAAACTTGCGCGCATAAAAGACGTGGATCTTATCCAATTTTTGACCGACTGATTGACGTATGCAGCTGATAACGTGAAGGCTAGAATACCTCTCTGTGTTTGAAAAATGTTTGGATTTTATTTCATTAAACGCTTCTGAAATACAAAAGTTACAAACTTGCGTATGTTTCACTCACCCTCTCTACACAAAATGTGAAAATGGTTGAGTATTTGCGGAAACGAAGCCACAAGCGATTCTCACCACAGCTCTGGAGTGAAGTTAATAATACTTTTCGCCGCAGCTTAACACAACGGTCGGCTAGTTGATCTAGCCCAGAGGCTCCCAAAGTATGGGTCGAAACCGAAATAACAGTGGCGAATTGTAAAAAATGGGCCATGCCGAGGCGATTCAAACAGGAGTTGTGTATTTTCAACGTTACCATTGCTTGTCTTTATCTGTAGCATAAGCACTTACTGAGAAAAGAGTGGAATGCTGACATTAAAAACAAACTTAGCAGCTTACTGCCAAAATCCTCAATAGGCCTACAACCATTATTTTTTAAGCGTTGTTTAAGGCTTGGGTCGTTGTTTGAGGCATGTTCACCAAACTCAGGTTTGGGGAATGCTCGAAAAAGTTTGGGAACCGCTGCTCTAGCCATTTTAGGGTAAGCGGTTGAAGCTTTTTGCTATCCATGGGTGTTTAAATAACAAAACCCAATCGGCTGGGAAAAAAATTCAATTCAGTTTCATTTTAGTCACTTGCGCTTTTTCAAGAAAAGAGATTGCAAACTATCTGTAAGTGATGGCAGTGTCAATGTCCTCAGCACTTGCAAAAAAAACTTCTTTCTATTTACGTTAGATTTTGCTGCTGAGTCTACCCGTTGCAGCTGAATAATTTCAAATTTACTGTAGGATAGGTTTTAACATCAGATGAAAGTTGAAACACTTTGAAGACTATGTACAGGCCAGACTGTGATTACTTGACAAAACGTTTTCGCCGGCAAGTTAATGTGAAATCATTGATGAAAACGTTAACACTCCACATGATTGTGATTGAACCGGCACAATGCATACTTAATTGTAACAAATAAATACCTAGAATGAATTCTGGGATCTCAAACACGCGGGCCGCATGTCGTCCGCGACGGCATTTTGTGCAGCCGGCGATGCTTTTTGGGAATTTTGAAATAATTAACATTGAAGTTATTTTGTTTATGCACCGGTGTTTAAAAGTGCTCGGCCAGCGTGTCACATTTTAAACCAGCTGTGTCAAAACCAAATGGCTTACTGAGCAATAAATTATGTCACTATCTTAACCATAATGAGGGGCATATTAGTGTGCTGGGCCGCACATTGAATGGCTTACTTTGATCTTAGCAAACTAAATTTAGCTTAAGGCAATGTACTGAATGCGTTCTAATCTTAACTGCAGTGGTAACAGACGTGTTAAAGTCAGGGGCGAAACGAGGTTATGTGGCGCCTGGGGCAAGAAGCAAGTTTGGCACCCCCTCGTTCGAACCTGAGATATTTTGGAAGTAAATGTAGGGTATTGAAGAAAGTGCTTGTGACATTGTTGTGACTTTTCGTCGACCCTGTAGTCATTCGGCGCCCCATAGTGATAGGGTGCCCGGGAAATTGAGACCCCCTTTCCCCCCTCGTTATACCCTTGGTTAAAGGGGTACTGAGAACTGCCTGCATCAAAAATGGCAAATTTAAGGTTATCAAAGTAAGAAGTGGTTGTCAGTATGTAGGATATTTTATCACTGCAGCTGAAACTTAAATGGGCCGCACAAAACCTTCGACTGGGCCGCGGGTTGGACGTAGCTGTTTTAAACGAACATGGGGAGGCCTAGAAATAAACTCCCAATAACTCACGATATCATTCGCAGGAAAAAAGATGCAAAAGCCGTTTCTAGTAAGTTTCAGGTACAGCCTTTTTGCTTCAGCGTCATATTGCAGCTCTAGAATAGTCATAATGCGGGCCTGTTTCATTTTTAAGTCCTTGTTTTGCCCTTGTTTTGAGTTTGAGGCCCGTGGTCTATGGCCTATTTGCGTAATAAAAAAGACTTTGACACTGGATTGCTTTTCAGCCAAAGTTTGAGCTGCAAGGCATATAAAACGTACATTGCCGCCATTTACTTTGAAATTGCACAAAAACAAAAATATAGGATGTCCATTTAAGGCTACGGCTGATGCTACAGACAAAAGCAATACTGTATTTGTAGTACGGTAGGGTTAGCAGAGAGGAATTTTTGCGATGGTAATGAAATGAAGTTTGCATCACCATTAGGTGACATACAGCAAGCTGGTGCGCCACAAACACCTGCGAAAAGCGTTACTCCTTGTTTTTCTTTCAGTTAGTGATTACAAGCGCTTAGATACAAGTTTGCATTTCATTATCATCAACTTGCACACGGAGCTTACACCTCAGGTAAATGCCAGATATGACATGAATTCTCTAACATTTACAATGCTATATGCACACAGGCTCGTAACTGAAACGCCTTCCAAGAAACTTTTTCGCCCCCCCCCCTGGAAAAATGTGTTGAACATATTTTAAAACTATTCAACATAGCTTAAGACATTTGTCCTCCTCTCAGAAAACTCTTCGACCCCCTGGTGTCCCAAGCTGGTTATGGGCCTGTATACACAATATGGGCCTGTATACACAGTAATGAGTGTCGAAAGGGGAGGGGTAGAAGGGGGCCTTCGAAAAAATTGACATTTTCATGTCAAAGTTTTAGCAAAAAGGTTGTTTTCTTAGTTTCTAGTGGAAAAAATAAAATTTCATCACTTTTGGCCTCCCTATAAAAATCCTTCGCTTCACTTGAAAAGACTGCTATTGCCCGCCCTGGATAACATTTTCCGACCCTCATATACACGACGTTTGGTTAATCATGGACAATTGGTAAAACATGGTGCTTTGATCAGGTTCGACTGATGTAATAGGTCCCGTAAGCAGTGTCGTTGATTTGCACTGAAGTAATTCGTTGTCTTACGCATCAAAACCTTGCTTACCTGAAAATTTTTGGTGCGACGTTTGGAATTGGGGGGGGGGCATTGCCCCAATTGCCTCCGCTGGCTACGCGCCTGTGCGAGAGGATTGCTCTGTCGTTGGTCTTTGTCGCGTAACAATGACATGGCAACAACGAGGTAATGACTGCTGATAGCGGAAAGGCACGTACAGTAGTTTCATACTATAACTTCTGACCTCTTCTAAAACACATTTAGCCTATCACTAATAATTTTTCCATACAATTTTATTTTGTCAAGTTTAACATATGAAAGATAAATGCACTCACCGATCGTTCAGCATTGCGATAGATCAGTAACTTTTCCACTTCTCGACACAATCCGACAGGAACGCAAGGGGACTCCTGACCAACAACCGTTCGACAAGTATTCAAGCTAGTTGGTTGCTTAATCTGACTGAATGCTCAGCACGTATCGGTCTTTCATTTAGGTGTATTGGCGGTCGTTTTATCTCCCGCCTTTTAGGTTACCGTCTTTAAGACAGGATGTTATGATGCGATAGGTGCCTTCTTCCGTTATTTCCTAAGTTAATGGATGATGCGAGCTTTGATTGGCATAGTCAGTTTAGATGGGACTATGGTGTTTAGAAGTGATTTTGCGACATAGTTTAACCGTGAGTGTTCAGGGGCAATTCAATTATGAAATCATTTATCACCGATCATTTGTGACAAGTCCATCTAGAAAACTATGTGTTATGGAAGTCCCGGACAGAAATATTTAGTGAAGTAGTATGACAAGTATTTATTTTATTTATGATTTTACGGGAAAGAATGACGGGAATTCATCATATTCTAATTTCATGGGACCAAGTGACAAAACTTCGCCTTATTTTGTTTTCGTGGAACAGAGCGACAGCATATCCCCTGGACAAGCCACTTCTGTAGACTAAAAACGAACCTAGTTTCGTTTTTAGGTTGAAGAACTCAAGCTGAAATAAGACCTACCTTTGTCAATACTTGAAACCAGGGGCGCAGCCAGGATTTTTCTAAGGGGGGGGCTGAAGTTATGGAAGCAAAAGCCTTGAAAAGGAAAAATTGCTTGTGATTAGAATAGTCAAGAAAAGCACTTAATTTGTGGAAAAACAATTGACTGTACTCACCACGAAAACTGGAGGTCCTTCCAACTAACCTGCCATCTTGTTTCTTTGATATTCTTTCCTGACGACCGCAAAACTCGACAAACTTGATTACATGTCTCAGCCGAGTTTTGTTTTGATCTATGATCTTTTTTCTACTGTCGGAAAGCATATTTCTCACGTCCAAGTTTCCTTCATTTTTGCAAAGTTTAATAAGCATATCAAACTTATCTGCGCAAAACTTGTCTTCTTTCGCTTGTTTCCAATTTTTGTGAGCTGATTTTACCAACATACCAAGGGCCTTAGCTGACAACATCAGGTGCAAACGCACG
>Ga0210059_1001025_pt1 | contig 40354 bp, 19 predicted proteins | sample Ectturendosymbi2_FD_188042 | JGI IMG/M metagenome (GOLD analysis project Ga0210059, IMG submission 188042) | Ecteinascidia turbinata endosymbiont from Florida, USA - Sample 2 (SPAdes) (version 2) | ecosystem: Host-associated > Tunicates > Ascidians > Unclassified | place: Key West, Florida... | reverse complement strand
CAAGAAAACCAAATCATAAATACACAAACAAACAAAACAATCAAAACCTAGGTAAGCAGACACAACCTAGTTGTGTTAATAATGGGAGTATGTACAATAGGGTTAAAAGTATGGAATAAAGATGGCTATGGGAGGAGGGAATATGTTCAAAAGGAAATGTACAATTTGAAATTGAAGTGGGCTATAGGTAAGATGAAATGGTATACAGTTGACATAAAGAACTCATCCTTCAGCACCATACTATCTGTCATTATATGCAGAGATAGGTACATCTCTGTAGTGTTTTAAATCACACACAATCTTTGTATGCATGTCTTTCTGAAATTCCATAATAATTGTGATGCATACATGGGCGTACAAAAGGAACGAAAAAGTACATTTTTAATTGCATTGGAATATCGGGAGAAAGAGGCTGGCAGCTTGTTTGCTGCACAATATTTTTATCGCAGTTCACTCTGAATGTCTTTGTCATCTGAGAGCTCAGTTTCCAGTACAGATATTTGTATTGCTTAACAGATTTTAGATTTTTACCACCCATGTGTCAGTAATGGGGTGACTGTGCTTTTTGAACTCTTAGCCTTAAACGTCATACAAACAGTTTTACTGTAGTTGAAAATATTTCCATGTGATTCTGCATAAGCCTGACACACAGATAAAAGTTCTCTTTGCAACATTTCCGAAAATGAGAACTTTTCAGTTTTACACAAGATGCAGATCGAACGATCAGGACAGAGTAAAAATTTGTATTCTCATACAAACACCTGGTTCCGCACTCAATTAGTGTGTAGCCATGGCTTTAGTGTGACAGATGTATAGGCTACTACAGTAGTAACCTGCCTAATTTTCGTCTTATTTTAGCAAATTCGTTCTAGCCCTATTCTTCTAGCATTTTCGTTCTAGCCCTATTCTTCTAGCATGTGCTCGAATCTCTATCACAAATAAAGATCTCAAACTTGAAAGATAGCCTATGTCAAGGGTGAGGGGAGAGGCGCGGACACAGAGGGGGGATGCAAGGGATGCCCCCCCACCAGACCTAAAGAGGTGTTGACGTGACATTTCATGGCCAAAATATTTTTGTACAGCACAATACTTAATCGCTAAAGATGCTAAAAATTAACTTATGCTAACAATTAGTCAAAAACGTTTCTTCGTTTCATTGGATGAGCTGGCTTTGTTTGTGGAACTTGATATAAAATAGTCAGTGATTGCATGCGCGCCGCAGGGGTGGAAAAGCGGTCATTTCTCCCCTGGAAATTGGGATTAAGAACTAAATAATTCTGGAAAAACCTGAAGTCGGCATCTTAATTCCTATTAATTGGTTTGATTCTTGCAATGACAGTTTTTTGCAGGTATGAAACTCACACTGCACAAGAGTCAGGTTCACAGTTATAGTGTCATGCAGTGCTGAGTTTGCAGTTCACTCGTGTCCCCTCCTTTGCCTGCAGAGGCTGGTTGCGAAAGTCGCGAGCGGATTGTTCTAGTGTTGACCTTTATTGCGTAACAATAACATGGCAACAAATCTGCTAACGTTCATTTTATAGTACCGTAGCAGGCGTTTTGTTGCAATGAGACTGTTGAAGCAGTAGTTGAATGCACACATCTTGGCAGGTAATGCAACGAGACAGTGACATGCTGATAGCAGTAAGCCGCGTACATTTATACTTTGTGAAAAGAAGCATGAGTGAGTCTGTAGCAATGCTTCCACAAGTTTGAAAAATCGATTGGTGCGAGTGTGAGCAATGTGCCTGAGTGCCAAGCTACACTTATGCAGGATTATTTTCATGCAGTCAAAAATTACTTGACTTGTTTGAATACATCTATGCAGGCTTGTGGAAATATGTCTTAATCGTTAAGGTTGAGTTCTGAAATCTGAGTGAATAGTGAGTGCAAAGCTCAAGCTGTATTTGCTGTGGCGAGTTTTCATAATTCATCTGGTCAATTTCGAAAAACCTGCGTGGTGTTCTAATTCTAGTAAGCTTGTCCGTAGTCCTGTCAACATACAGGTCTACTTAATTGTCCGGTTTGTGTTGCAAGGTGTTATTGATCGCTTTGAACGAGATCCCAGACGTTTGCAGCACTAGCGTACGGAGGAGGAAGGCCACTGTGCCATGGCCACCCCTTCAAACCCTAAAAATAAAAAACTGTAAAAACAGTATTGTCTAAGACTTGCTTCCAGAATGCACAAAAATGCGTATTTTTACGTGTAATTTTGCTAAATTTTCCCGGGAGGATGTCCCCGGACCCCCCTAGAATGGTCGTGCCTTCGGCAGTTCCCCTAAAGTTGATTTGTGATGTCACACGCTTGTGACGAAACTTGCCCCTCCCTCGGAAATTTTCTGCTTACGCCACTGCAAGCACGTATATAGGTTTATTTCATGAGACTCAGACAACAAAAGTTCAATTTTCTGTCTCACCGGCTAATAAGTCTCGTAAAATCATTATACTAAAACTTGCTTCCAGAATGCACAAAAATTCGTATTTTTAGGTGTAATTTTGCAAAATTTTCCCGGGAGCATGCCCCTGGACCACCCTAGAATGGTCGTGCCTTCGTCACTTCCCCTGAAGTTGATTTGTGATGTCACACGATTGTGACGAAATTTTTGCCAACCCCTCGGAAATTTTCTGCGTACGCCACTGGTTTTCAGCTTTTGTTTCTAAGTGATGCTGACAAGTCTTGCTAGCTCAGTGGTTCTTAACCGGGGATGGGCGTCAAGAGATTTCTAGGGGGGACGCGAACCCTCACATGCTCTACAACATAGAGAATTTTTGAATGGGAATGCGTCCCTTTTAAATATTACGCCAGTGCTAATTTTACGCCGCTATGTGTCATTTAGTTTAGTTCCGGCAGAGATGGAAGTCGGAGTTAAGTATCTTGAAATTTTGCAGGCCGAATTCGAGTCTGCATGCAAATATTCAGGGGCACAACTAGGGGGACTGTTTAGTCGGCATGCCAAGTCCCTTCAACAATAACATCTGTGCCATTGTCGCATTTGACAGAGCTCCACGCAGCGTGTGATGCCGCTTTGGCTTTCTGTAATTCGACGAGCTTTCTGCAATGTGACCGTACACCTGCATGGTACTAATTTTCTACAGTACTCCCGCCATGTTCTTCTGTGATGCGACAACGTATATTCATGATGATTCAACTGCACGTGAGCCACACTATTGTTGAATGCGAAAATAAGTTTTAAAATGTGGCTTGGCAGCTACAGACCACCATACGACGTCGATTCTCGGCCAAAGAAAGAGTAACTTTGCTTTCTGGCCATCCCAATGGTGATACTCAGCTGCTTGATCTCGGAACCGTGTCGTTTAATCACGTTAAAGCGGCGCGGAATAAATGTTTAAATCTAAAAATTAAAATAACATTTCTATTGAAATATCCGTTTTGTGCGATTAACCGTGTTATTTTTTCACATTTGAATGGTTTAACCCAGTGGTTGCCTAAGTGGGGTAAATTGCCCCTGGGGTAATACGCGATTTTTGGGGGGTACCGCGGAACCACATTGTTGTTCTGTATCGTTCAGGGTAATGGCCCGAAAGTGTTTGGGAACCACTGATTTAACCGATTTGCTATTAGTCAGAGTAATATTCATTCACTGTGCGAAGTAGTGTGCGGTTGCAAAGCTATGCAGAGTGAATAAAAGAACAAAGAATTTGCAAAGGTTCGCACAAGTCAAGAACAAGCAACCGCAACACATTAAGCATGCGGGCTAGAGTGGGAACATGCATATCTGTGACTACCGGTAAATCTTGTACAATGTTGCTTAAAAGAAAGCGTTTTTCATCTAATGCTGGAAAATAATGTTGCACCAAATATTGGCCAAAATTGTCAAACAATCAGTGGCCTATAATTTTGGGTGCAAGGCTCTATGCAACCTTCCATGGCGAGCAAGTTTTAGTAGCCATCAGGTTCAATGCAACATTCCTATCTTGAGGCCTTACTGTGAAGAAATATGTGCCACTTTCTTGAACGATGCAGAAATCCCGTGGCTTGGTGCTTTGATGCAGTCAGATTATTCATATTCGTCCTTATTGTTTGAACACTGCAACCGCATTTTACTTTGTGACTGAGTGCTCGGACGTTGCAGTGTTTTTTCGTTTGAGGGTGTGTGCATGCCACAATACTTCCGTACTTTACCTGGCCTTGACCAGGGTTGGACTCACTGTCCTACTCTGGATGTAGTGTTGTACCAAGTGTTTCGGGTTAGTGAACAATAATGTTAGGAATAGTGTCTGTAACCCTGTTGTTCTACTTCCAAACTCGCTATGAATTGTTCTGTTGTGTCTGTTTCAACAATCTGCATTGTGCAGACTGTGTGTGTTTGTACTCTACACACTTAGCAGAGTTTTTGCTAAGGGAAATATTAGGTACCCGGTATGGACCTGCAGGGTCCCGATTTCTCTGATTCTAGGGACCCGATTTTCAATTCTAGGGACCCAAATCGGATCCCTAAAACGTCTTAACAAAACACTGGACTTAGTGTTTGTTACAAAACCTTAAAATTAAACAAATTTACCAAGAGATACATTTGTTTTACAACTTATTTAAAGTAAGGGGGGCGTGAGCCAAAGATAAATTACTTCAGAGGGGGCGTGATGGAGAAAAGGTTAAGAACCACTGTGCTAGCTGATCCCGCGATCAGGGGGAGAGCAACCGGGAAATTCCCCCCGAAATTCTCAAAAAACATGTTCAGTTGTTAGTTCAGTTGAAAATATCAGCTAGGTGCGGCCCTGATTGCTAAGTAAAAAAAGTCACAATTTGTGGTTTCCTTGAAAACCATGGCAATATATATCACGGCAATGCTTACTTGAAAAGAAACGTCCTGCGTTGAAAATCTGCAGATAACCTGCTGAGTAAATTGTCGTAATACTAATATACCTGGCTTTTGCTCACAACGAAGCGTTTTTTGTGATTGTTACCGTAACATGAGGCATTTCCTCAGGACCACCAGAACAGTTGCACAGCGAAATCTTATTCTCGCGCACTTGCAGCATTCCAAAGCAATGGAAAAGAATGCAAACATAAAGCTATTTGAATGCAATCTGTCTTTCATACGTATTTTTATAAGATTGTGTATGTTTATTATATACTTCACAAATTTTGTAATTCAGTGAAAACTCCACTTACTCAGCCCTAAAATAATCATGCTCACTAAAACAAATATTTTATTAGTGTAAAATTATCTTAGAGGGAACACTGATCGTCAGCAATTTGAAAATGATAAACAAAATGTCGACGTTGCCCCCCCTGGAAAAATATCTGCGGACGCCCATGAATGATCGTGCTTTCTCGCTTTCGTTTTTTCGTTGCTTTCGTGCTTTCACTCATTACGAATTGTTTGTTTCTTTCCGTTCTCTTGATTTCGGTTGCAGAATAAACAGAATCAACCCACTTTTTGTTATTATTTCATCAAAATTACCTGCAATAACAAATGTTATGCGCAAATTACTATGGGTGTTGCAGACTATTCCAAACGACAATTAATTAAAAACTGTAAGGTTCCCCATTTGAAGAGCACCGATCTAAACCGCATCCAAGTGACTACGCTCACTTGCTGCAACATACAAGTCACACAGCACTACTGCACTAATGCTGGCTACTGCCACCGGTGATTGTGCTGTAACAAACGTAACCTACAATGAGAATAAGTATTATGTCGTCACGTGAACTGTTTATCTCCACTCCTCGATGTACCTGCACCGACGCCAGTGATCACGTCAGATCGTTGTTATGTGTCACATTGCTTGTTGGTTCCGTAGCGATGCAGCGTTGAAGTTTGACCAGTTTTATCACTCAAATTTCATCTAAACCAGTGTTTCTTAAACTTTTTTATTGCATCGCCCCCTTTTCACTCTCGACACGTCGTTTTCGCCCCCAAGCTTGATAAAGCAAACACAAGGTAGTAAACGTAAAGAATTTTATTCAAAGAAAGTATTAAATTGCTGAACCAAACCGTTAAATAGCTGAACTAAGCAATTGTATTGTTGCGATCGGAAATCCCGAGCGGCATGTGCGCAAAGCTTCGCACCGTGGCAGCAACCAACAATGGAGATCAATCATCCTCGCAATCTCTCTTAGTATTGCTTGCTCGCGCTACATATACAATGGTGTTATTCTTCACGCACATCCCGTTCATGGTGAATCACACAATCAACGCAACGCCACCGGAGAGGTTGCAATAGTATTACGACGCTAATATTACATTCAGAATTCTTGTGAAAATAATCCACACTGTAGCCGGGCACATAGACGATCCAGAATAAAAATTTAAGGGATTAATTGCTTTAGCAACAACCTCCAACGATCATATTAAATTAAAATTTGTAAGAAACTAACAAGTCATAATAGTAGGATACTGAAGTTAACTCCATGATCGATTAGTGGTTGAGAGTTTTCGCCCCCTTTCGTCTCCTTGCCCTTCAAAATTCCTCAAGGGGGCCATTCCGCCCACTTTAAGAAGCACTGATCTAAGCCAAGCTTGAATATGTTTCCTCGTAGGTGTACGTATGCGAAAGTGATTGATTTACGCAACATGGTCATGTGAAACATTGGGTTAATTGCAATTCGATATCGCATCCCCCCCCACCAAATTAGCCTGTGTCCGCTACTGTGAGGGGCTCTTACCATTTCGGGCAAAACGGATCAGGTGTCTTGCGCCTTTGGCGCATAACGGATCAGGTGTGTTTGGACCAAAACGGCTTTTTCTGGCATCTATGAGTTGTGTGAAAGTTTTTAGAAGCAGGTGTAGGGTTATGAGCTTTCAGGACTTGCACTGGTTGCAAAAGTTAGGGTCTGGTAAAGCGTCATTTGGAGCCAAAGTGGTCTAGTAGGTAGGAACATTCAACACTTGACTAGCACTCATATGACACTTTACTAGACCTTTTCCCCAAGCCGTGGTACTGGGATCAACCCAGAAAGACACCAAAACGTGAAACAGTTCTCAACCTAAATTTAGTTAGAAACTATCAGGTTTCGAACCGAAAATGCAGCTAAACAACGCTTTTATAAGAAACGTCAATAATGGTGATCAGCTACGTCAATAATGGTGATCCGCTTTGCCCCTAACAAAAATAATAATCAAAAGGTTGTGGAAGAACAAGCGGTTTGACGAGGCAGTAACTGCTATGTCAAGATTTCTCTTATCAATTTGAAAGTTTCAGCAATTTGCACGGTTCAACAGTACCCTAATGTTATAAAGTTTCATAAGGCCAAACTGAGGCCTGTCTAAGACAAAATAGCACACGAACAAATGGATAAAAAATACTTAAAAAATACGAACATTTAAAACTATCTCCCAAGTTGTCAGTTCCAGCATATTTGTGGTTTAATACCAATCATTTACGAAATTTTCGATCAGATAACCTGTCTCAAGATAAATCTTGTAAGGAGATAATTAACGAGCAAGACAAAGAAAACTTCCAATAAGATTTCTTAGAAATGATTAGAATATAAAATTTAATCTTTATTCTTTGAAAGTTTCTACAATTGTCATAATTTCTATGCAATGTTTTGAAAATTTCGGGGGAGGCAAATGCCCCAAATGCCCCCCCCCAGGTTGCGCGCCTGTATTGATATATAGGCCTACTTCTAAAACAAAAACCGTTGTTACGCATGCAACGAAATGTTAAACTCAGTGCCATATTTTTTCAAGCATTCAATTCAGTCATACGCGGCTTTACCTGTAGCATTAGCCAATGCTTTGAAGCCCTAACTACTTTAAGTTTGTCGCTGATGCTGAGTTTTTACCGAACTAGCGTGGAACCTATCGATCAGGTCAAAAGCGACCTAAGTTAAATCTTTCCTAATACTGCTAACTTACCGTAAACAAATTATTCCAAATCAGTGCAAAACAGTGAGAAAAGCAGTTACTATCAACGTGTGCTGAAGGAACATTTCCTTTGGCCACCACTCACGCCAAAGTAGCGAATAGCAGTAGCGGTAAAATGGTGATAGCTCGCTACCACATGAATTATTTTTTTCAAAAGAGAGTGGCCCCACCACTATCGCTCATGGAAAATTAGCTCGCTATTTTAGTACCTCGCTACTGCCAAGCTCTGACTAAACCCAAAACCGTAACCCTAAACCTAAGCCCAAAGAACCCTAAACCCTAAACTAAACCATAAATGTAAACCGAAACCTAAACATACAATACACCCTATACCAGCTATGTCCAACCTGCGGGCTGCATGCGGCCCAGTCGAATGTTTTATGCGGTCCTGTAAGCTTTTTATTATTGTGTATGTACATTACACTGATACCTAGTCCTTTTTTTGTTTGTGTTAAATTCGACATTTTCGATGAGATTGTCTTTAGTGTCTGTTTCTCGTGTGCTACGCGCTGGTAGATTTCCAAGTGTATTCTAACACCTCGGTGCAAAGCTGATTTCTAGTTTTCTGATTTCTACTTACTCATGCTTTCGTCTGCACTAAACTGATTTTTAGCTATATATTTCTGTTGTTCCAGTATCACTAATCTTGCCAATAGCATCACAGTTTGGGAGTAAGCACCAGACATCATTGCATGTAGTATTCAAATGGTCTCAGTAGCTTTGGTTTGCTACTGTAAAATGAAAGTAAGCCATTCAATTTGCGGTCCTCATTAAGTTAGTTACATAATTTTTGGCCTAGAAATTGGCATTTCCGTTGGAAGTTAGCGTTAACAAAAATTTTCTTATCAAACGTCAAGTAGTTGATTTTTTTATTATTGCAGTTTCATTGAAATTTGGTTTGTGTCCGTGTGCAAAGTCAAAAATTACATGATGCTGTTTTTTTGCAATTCGCTTGGGCTAAACATGCAGAGTTGGTATTGAAGAAAATTTTCATTGATGCACATTCATGACTAATACAGCCATACCAAGCGTCAAGTGATTGCTTGCCTTTAGCACCACGATCACGCTAAATTTTTGTCGCCTTCATGTGTTAAGCACCAAATAACATGATGTCAAGCTTTCATAAAGAAAAAAGATTTCATATCAGTAAGATTTTAGGACTAATGCTGTGTTGTCTTATGTGAAATCGATTCCCTATAAAAATAATTTGCTCGATTGATTCCCTTGTTTTTCAACATTGTTGAGACAAAGTTAATTGAATACAGATGTGTGCTAGTTTGAATGATTGCAAAAAGATGAAACAATCCAGTCGGTTGATTTCTCGAAAGCTTTTGCAGCAAACCTCAAGCCAATTGTTGATGATAAGACGGTTATTTTTGCAGCTGGTGCGGGATTGCGCACGTTTGAAGTTGATTTGTTCAAAACTTGGATTGCGCTTTTAAAAGCTAGAATGTTGGTTGGCCAATTTGCTCAAAACGGTGGTTGGCCAATTGGCTCTCGATATCTCTAATAAGCATTGTTTACACGCAGGCTACATAAATTACGTTCTATTCAAAGCTGTTATTGCGAATAAACTGTAACATGTAGAAACAAGGAGCTCAACTTGCAATAGATGTAGTCAATAGTTTGCTCCGGGGGTTTCCACTGAAACCATAGATCAAAATGACAGCATCACCTTTGCCTGTAAACTTCGAGGCGGCTGCAATTGCCCGTTTTGCCCCCATCCTGATTGTGGGCCTGATTTAACTTATACGCTCGTAGAACCTCGTTAAAAAGTTTTGACCTTTTTATTGCTTGACTATTCTCTTGAGTTCTACATTCGACTCGAGCGAAAAAACACTTTTGTGTGATACCCAACGATATTCACAGAGAATTTGGGGCATTTAAACAAGTGAAGACTTTTTTGCGTCCCCTTATTTGACTTCCCCCCAAACGTCTGGTATGGATCCGCCACTACTCTATAATACCAAATAGATACTCTCCACATGTGAGATAAGCAAGGAATCAATCGGCAAATTTGTAATAAATAGGTTTCACGTATACGCATCTCCATTCTTAGAGTCTTATTCAAATAGATCGAATACAAAAAGTACTCAAATAGATCGAATACCAAAAGTACCAAAAACAATAAAGGTTGTTTAACGATTTTCATTGTTGTAATTTTAAAAAATTGTAGGCCTAGTAGTAATTGCTACATTTCACCGTTGTTTTCAAAACATTTTCAACAATTTTTTGGCCTCCATTTAAGCGAAGCACTAGGCAACTGTCCCGTTTAGCCCAGTGCAAACTCAGGCCCTGAATGGCTTTCATCTCCAGGATACTTGCAATTTTCAGGGACTATGCTTTTCGAAACACAAAATTGATTTTTAATGCAAAAAAAGTTGTGTAGTTTTTGCCTCAAAAGAATACAAACAAACTAACGAAACACTTTCCTTTAATTGGTGCATCCACTGATTTTGCTGGGCAAATTATACACCTTAGTGAATTGCTTCCTGTTTCATTAAAGGAAAGCCATATGTTCTGAGTCAAGTGCAACCACTACCACTCCACTGTAAAAAGACTAAGGAGCAACTTTTCTATATTTTCAGATGAAGTAATAAAATATACCTACTTTGTTCTATGACTGTTAAGAGTGAACATTACACTGGCTTTATAAACCAGGACGTTGAAGAATTTAATGTCGCAAAGCTTTCACATAGCGCTTGTGACATTTTGAGTGAATCTCGAATTAGAACAAGATATAAGAATTCCTTTAGGAATGTCTCAAGAAAGTTTTCGCTGGAATTGATAAACATAACATTAGAAAAGTCATCCTTTTTTCTCCTTAGCTGAATGTTAATTTTCCCAACATCTGTATCGTTCCCATGTGCACAGTAGCGTACCGTGGTTAGATAGCGCCCGGGGCAAGAAACACATTTGGCGTCCCCATGTTCGAAACCGAGGTCTTTCGAAAGCAAATGTGCTGTTTTCAAGAAAGTATTTGCGACATTATGGGATTTTTCGGCGCCCCCCAGTGATTCGGCGCCCGTGGAATTGTGCCCCCACGGGAACCACCCCTTTCATAGTGAAAAGCGAAAAAGAGTAAAATTGGCGACGTATGTTTAATCGTGTTTTCAGTGAACAAAAATTTGTTACATCCTTCGAAAGACATAAATCATTTCTTCATGCGGCTCGATTGTTTTTCAAAAAGTCACTATAACCAGTCATAAGCAGTTTAGAAATATTTTAGTAGTTACCTCAAAGCAGTGAGAAGTTCTCCAGAGAGTTCCAAAATTTCGCAACAGTCGAACTAACTGCTTTCGCAAAACCAAGTTTTCGTAAACCAGCCGTGCTTCAAGAAACCCTGAAAAATTCACCTAATTTTATATATTTTGCTGCGATGGAAATTTAAAGGGAAACAAAGTGCTTTTGTCGGGCACCAACGCATGATAAGAATCAATACGGTTATATATTTTGTAAATGTGTATTACCTTATTGCCTCTACATTCCGTAAAACTTGTGTCAGTGTAAACCTTCAGCAAACGATTTACGCCAACAGATATTACACGCACTATCAGGGTGCTTATCAGTTCCTTTTAGAAACAAGATCTGATTAAGGAGCTACAATCATCACCAGAACTCGCCATTAGCCAATGTTTCAATGTTTTGCAAACATCCTCTTATTCTTCAGAGTCACAACAAAGCATGTTGTGAATGGGAATTGTGAAAGGCATCGCATCGTATGCGAATGTGTGAATGGTGCGATCCACCTGCTTCGCAACAAAATGTTGTCCGGTGGACTCTTTCTTTAGCTACAATTGACTCGGATTGTCGAGCTTAACGATTTCGGAAGTCAATATTTTCTGTACGTGAAACCAATACACTATGTAGGCTTCAGTTGATAGCGAAGTACGTTGCAAGAAGGGAAGGTCAGCCAAACATCTTTCATGTGTAGAGCATAAAGTGCAGGTTACGAAATAAGCGCAGTGATTAGAAGCAGGCCAATAGTGGGTTAGAGGTTAGAGGTAGGCCTTTAGTTGGTGAACTCCATAAACAACTGACACAGTTGTAAAAACGAAGCGTTGGACATTAGTGGCTAGACAAATTGTTTCACTGCAAACTTGTTGAACGACTAACAGTTTTCTCTCAGGATCATAAAAAAATAGCAAACGGTTAAATGTACGCTGCCTCTGGTTAAATGTACGCTGCCTCTGGTTAAATGTACGCTGCCTCTGGTTAAATGTACGCTGCCTCTGGTCACACGTCCAGCGTTTATATTTCAAAAAGCCTTACTGCTCATATGTAGAACACTCGTGAATCAAACCAATTGAAGATATACCAACGCATATCTTTAAAAAGATTAAAAGATTAATTATCTTTTCAGATTTTGTAATGTTCCACAAGCACTGCGAATTTAACTAGAATAAATTCAAAAGCATGTAACAAAATTTTTGAGGCCTTTGAAAAACTAATTTTTTCAGCAATAAATTGATTTTTTCAATATTTGTCTACTTTGTATTACTTTGACAAAACTTTGAGCGATTCGAAGCAAGTGAGGTGTTGAAACGATCGTGAAAACTCTGAAAAAGCTGGCGGCAACTTATACAAACAAAAATCTATTGGTACACATGCATTGGACAATAAAAAGTCGATCAAAATCGAAAAATTTCACAGTACCCTTTGTGGTGCTTTCGTTTTCTTAGAAAGAGGGTGAAAGTACTTACGCCATTATACAGCCAAGATCCCACAATTATAAGCTTATGAACAAAGTGAAAGCAACCAAATACAACTAACTGACAACAGCAGTAAAAAACTTTTTCGAACAATTATAGAAACGCTGTGAAACAGACTTTTGCAGACTTGTCTGAAAACCACTAAAAACGCATGCAATGTGTTTCATCCAGTGGAAATGTAGTCAGTGGTTAAAGCCTACAAACAAACAACCGAAAGCAGCTGTACCGAGTTCCGTGATGCATGACCAAACGAGCCGCAGACATTTTTTTCCAAAGAGTGTCAAACTACCACGCAATCTTGCGTCGTGCTTTATAGAAGTGTGAGACCTTTGGAAAGCAAGGACTTTAAAACACTGAATATTTTGATCGTTAGTGGACATTCATGAACGTTAACAGTTACGTACTGTAAATGGGATTTTTTTCTTTCTTGTTCGAGGAGCGAAAGATGCTCTGATCATAACTGAAATTCGAAGACAGTTGCATTGCTTTTGAAAACGGCGTGTTAAAATACTTTTGATGATCTCAACTCTAGAAAACTTATTTGCAAATGTTTTATAGCAAAGGCTATCAAAATTCTGAAGAGAAGTAATTGATTCCACACAAAGTCAGACATCTGCATTCTTCATAGAAATGGTTGCTAGGGACCCATGAAACTTGGAGGTTCATTGAGTCCTACATTTAATATCGCATTTGATTTCAGATGAGGAGACGAAAACCTAAAGATAATATTGCATTTCATTTCAGATGAGACGAAAACCTAAAGACAAGCAGACGTTTCCTCACTGCAGGCAACCTTCAAGATGCAGCCTATTTTGCGATGTTCAGAGTACTGTATACGAAAGTGGGTTTGCGCTGCTCGGATTGAAATGTTTTGTCCGCTCCCGCCCCCACCTGTAAGATTTAAACCCGCCCCGCACCCGCAGTAATTTGAGAAATCTTGCCCGCTCCCGCCCCGCATACTCGCAAACTTCTAACCTGCACCCGCTCCACACACTCTCCCAACCCACGTCCCCCCGCGCTGTTTCTGTCACAAACCCGAACCTGTCACTGTGTGTCTGAAAACCACTAATAACGCATGTAATGTGTTTCATCGCCAGCGGCAATTTAGTCAGTGGTTGATTTAAAAGGCATCAGGAGCGCTTTGGCAAAACACTGTACACTAAAACTGCGAAACCTTTTGGTCAATCTTCAGCGCTTGTTACATACCTTCAGGAGCACTGTTCAATAAGAGTATAGGCCTATGTGGATCACTGACGAATTCTTTACATTTGCTCTTCTGCTGTTCACGACATGCATTGCCCAGCCATACTAAACACTTGCTCACTAGCAGCGCGAGTCACCATCGCGCAGAACGTATTTCTTGCAAGATCAATGAGAGCTGGAAACTCCAATCTGGGTCTCGTCACCACTGGAGAATGTCGCTACACCCTTGCACCACAAGCTCTGTAGCAACGAATTTCTTGCTCGCGTCACTTTCACATGCATATCGGATCAAGACTCAGTTATCGACACAAATAATTTCTTACCCCGCACCCGCCCCGACCCGTACCAAGTTTAACCCGCGCCCGTCCCGCACCTGCACGCATACTCCGTGGGTGCTCCCCGCCAAAATTCAGGTACCCGCAACCGCGGGGGTTAACCAACCCGCGCAGGACTCTAGTTTGCATTAATGCCGAAGCATTATGATCTGTCACTGACAATTAATCTTTCATCTTTACCAATCTCCATGGAAAAAATGCTGTTGAAAAGTTTCTTACAACAGCATTCTGTTTTCAGCAGGGTAGTAACGAGGAGGGGCAAGGGGGCACAATTCCCCGAGCGTCGCATCACTATGGGGGCGCTGAATCACTGCGGGGGGCGCCGAAAAGTCCCAACCATGTCACAGGTACTTTCTTCAATACATACATTTGCTTCCGAAAGACCTCATATTCGAACATTGGGGCACCAAACTTGCATCTTGCCCCGGGCGCCATCTAACCTCGTGACGCCCCTGGTTGTCGTGCAATAATATGCTCTGCTTTGTGTTATTCAAAGCTTGTTTTCAAACAAAATTCCTCATTATATATGATCCACAAGGTGTTTACTATGCTTCAGATATATGACTGGATGCAACAGTAAACAAATTAACAGAAAGTTGTTATTAAATTAAACTTTGTTGTAAAAGCACTACAAAACGAGCGTAAAGAAAGTGAACCTGGGCTGGGTAAGGCAAGCTGGACTGGTACAAATAGCACGAGTGTAAAACGTATGTCCGCACCATTAAAGTCGTGCAGCAACATTTGTTGTTTGAAGTCGGAAAAACACAACAGTTTGAAAAAATATTTTCCCGGTATACTACATTCTATAGTCTGTATTAATTAGGATGATATGTCTATGAAAAGGTGATCGCAGAGTTATTTACGAAAATAGATTCGTAACAATCAAGGCGTTAGGCTAGTGTGATCTATTTTTCGAACATCTAAAGTAATTGCGTGAGAATCTTATGTTGACTTTCATGCATTACTGTAGCTATAGTTTAAATTTACAGCTAGATTATTTGTTTTCGCTGCGTCGGTGAACACCAGTAGATGTTGAGCATTTGCATTGCTAAATCCCAGCGTTTCTCAACCGGTGGACCGCGAATCTATTTCAATCGACCACGAAGCACAACAAAATGTTACAGTACAAAAAATAATTTTCACCCCATTAGTACCAGAAAAGAGTTAAGTGGTGCAGCAGCATTAAATAGCCCAGCGTCACTGCCAGAAAAAAAATTTTCTGTGAAAAGATTAGTTCCGGAAAATTTGTATTCACAAAACGAAGTAATCAAATATAGTGCAGCAAACTTTCACGAAAACGTTTTCATGTTTCAAATGATTTTTGTCCAAAAGCAAAATAGTTGGGTGTATACAGCTACGGCCTTAAGCCGATGTAGCATTGGGCCCCGCGCCTCTGAGGGCCCGCGCCATGGTGTTTGGTAAGTTTTTTATTTGTTCTAGATACTCCCTGAACTGGAGAATTCAGAAGAAACTGTTTATAAAGATGATTGTTAGCAAACAATTATCTCGTTTGAACGAACGATGAATTTCCTCTACCGAACATCATCAAACGTGCTCAAATTCTCGTGCTATACAAGGCGTTTTATCTGCGCTCCAAGGTCGTACGCAAGGGGGTTGGGGTTAAAACCCCCCTTTGATCTTGACATTTTACAAAAACTTTAGTACCTTCGCAAAGGAGATTAATTGTTTTCGTACACTTTTGCTTGTTAATTTGTTGACTTAATGCCAAATATCACGAAATAAATTTGCATGCAAATTTTAAGGAACATTGTAAATGGGCCAAAATGTAATTATTAGGTTTTGGTGGGAATCAGGGTTATTGTCTGCGTCCAGAAACCATCTCACCACTTTTTGCAGACCTTTCGTCCACTACGCATGTTTAAGATTGTGTTCCGCGATAGTTCACTTTATCCGAAACAATTGTCTTTACTTTGTCTTCTAAGGCTGATCAGTGCAAGCGCTGACCGCATTGGCTACATTGCCAATTTCTGCAGCATTATAGAACAGTTGCACGAGCTCAAAAACAGCAGTTTTCAAGATAGAAGCAATCAGGTATTTGATAATGTCTCAGCAGGGTAAAGTAAAACAAAGTTTGCTAAACTTCTATACATAACAAATAATTGAAAGTTTTCATTCGTACTTTATGCGCATTCTCAATTGTGTAGGAGATTCGATCTTGCAAATTGGGGTGTGCGCCAGCCAGTCCAGCCGCACACCTACGCTCAACTGCTCGTATTCGACAGGTCATCAGTGCAGCCTGATTTAGCAGTTGTAAATTCCTCTAACTTAGTGATGAGTGTGTTTTACTTCCCTATTTTAACGCGCAGCCTGATATTTTCGTAGTTATAAACTGCTCTGTCTTAGTGTTTAGTATATTTTCCTTCGATATCCTAAGTTGGAGCGCTGAGAGTTTGTATCCAGTGCAATGACATAAAATAAGGGGAGTGCGTGTGGAGAATACGCCTATTATGTCAACAAACTTCGCCAAAACTTTGGTTTGGAAACATGAATATGACGTCAAATTGTGATGTCACAAAGAGCGCACCCCAAATACAAATGATCACCATATGCCACTGAATGAAAACCTTCCCCATGAAAATTTTCTGCGTACGCCACTGCTGCCCTCCACCATACCTCACTCTTTATGGGTGGAGCTTGGTTGTTACAAGTGCCAGTTAAGACTGCAGTAGCTCTTCAGCTATCGCAAACAAAGTATGTAGTGATTCAATTCGCAATGAGCAGGTCAAGACGAGTGTCTGTTGTATTAAGTTTGACTGCAGTTCTGCCAACGTAACGTTATTCAATTCTCAAAGATCTTTCTGTTTTGGAAATTTTTTGATTGGTTGCGGCAGAGTTGGTATAGTCGGGCTGGGCTTTTCGAATCGGGGCCGGGTTCGGGATTAAAGTAGTCAAAATGATTCGGGCCAATATCGGGCCTACATAAAATTTTTTTTGCAAGCGACGGACAAGCAATCGAGCTGATTAAATCTACCTTAAAAATGATTTAATTGTGAATCATTTAGTCATGTTTACTTTGCTACGCTACCGATGCCCGATGCCCCGCAATTGCGCACATCTTGACTCACTCGGTAAATTTCGTTTTCGGGCCTCAATCGGGCCTTAAACATAAATGCCAGGTTCGGGCTTATGATTTCGGGCTCGGGCCAGGTTTAAGTTTTAAATTGAGACCCGTTTCAAACTCTTGGTTGTGACAAAGGCTTGCAGTTTTGGTTCATGGCAGATTTTACCATAGATTACCAAATGATTCGGGCCATAGATTACCGGGCCATAGATGATTCGGGCCATATATGATTCGGGCCATAGATGATTCGGGCCATAGATTTAACATAGATTACCAAATGATTATTTTAATATTTTGTCAAAATAAAATGAATTCTACGACATTGAAGCAAATGACAAAGATGAGAGCTTGAACCAGTGGAAGCCAAATATCTCATGCAAACCAGCGCAACATTTTGTGAAGTGTTCGCACTTAAAATTTCTTTCCATTGTCCACAAAATTGTTCCACGTTATTTGTCGGTCGTGCAATACTTTTATCATTTTCCGCCCCACCAGTTGTTATTGTTTTGCATATTTGCGAGCGAAAGTAGGTAGAAAAACCACGACTTCAAAATCCAGGTTTATGAGCGTAAAGGACACTCAAAGCTGCCCTGCAACTTAACTAGGCAAGGCAAAAATTGTGAGAACAGTTTGTATTCCCGGTCCATACATTAAAAATAACTATAAAATTTGGTTTTCGGGGAATTTTGGGCGGGTTACTCTTTTGTGAAACCTGGTTCGTTCCATAGCTGATCGTGCGTCCAAACCTTACCAAAAACGCGTCTGCGCTTATGGTTACCTCAAGTGAGGAAGGTAATCAGTTCATGCTAGAAATTTTCTCCAAGTCAGTTGCTCTTCGAACGAACGTGCCATTTAACTAGAATGAAGTAATTGCTTTGCAAATTAAATTCGCTTGCCAGTTCGGCTTGATTGACGTAACTTTGCATTTGCACTCTCTGCTCCGATCACTATTATACAATTTTGTCCAACATCTTCATAAAAAGGTCGTTCGTACCACGTTTGACTGAACACAGTGACGTCATAAAATCACTGCTCAGAGGAGCCCCGCGCTAGGTTTTGCATTGGGCCCCGCACTTGCTAGGGCCGGCCCTGTACACAGCCCGCTGCCCCTCGCCTCGTGCGTCAATGTCAACACGTTTTCAGTTCTATTGAGTAGCATTTTAAGCTTAAACAGTTGGATAGTACGAGCAAGGTCAAGTTTCCTATTTACAGTGAAGGGAATGTGTTGTTAATGTTTTTGTTTATTTTCCTAAACTGTATTCTAATTTTTGTTATGTCATTTTGCCACAATATCTTACAGTGAATCTCCAAAATAGTTGTCAGTAAAAATGGGCCGCGAGTTGGTAAAGGCTGAGAAGCACTGCCGCACATTAAAAGCTGCTGTTAACAAACGCGCATGGTGAGCAGGATGTGCTTTTTTACAAGTCGGTCTAACTACGCTTCATTTTTGCTCTTGCAACGCCAAGATGATTTGTTTAAATTAAAAAGAAAAGCCTAAAAACATCTCAACAAACTATTTTTGCTTCTCTATTTGGCCTGAGTAAGTGTTCGAGCACAACAGTCAGATCACAAGCCCTTATGTAGTGTCTTTAAAGAATGGAGTGACGAACCTTAAATTTGGAGGAGCATAACCTCTCAATGCCAATGATTCTCACGCCCCCCTTGGCGACAATACTGCAGCGTGCATAATCAGTCGCAGTCATGGGCGCAATTAGGTGGGGAACACGGGGGACGCGTCCCCCCACTTTTTCAGACAATTGGGATATAATATGCCATGTCCCCCACATTTTACTCTAGGTTTCGCAATGTATTGGTTTCGCACCAAGCTATCCCCCTTACATTTTACAACAGAATTGCGCTCATGGTCGCAATTATTCAGGGAATGACAGACTACCGAACTGACTGGGGCTCTTGCCATTAGAAAAATAATGCAGAGTCTCACAGTTGATTTCCGACTGGTTTGGCGTTTGCTGTCATGAAAAGGCCTTGGTCGCTGGTCTCACTATCATCGGTTTGAGTTAGACCACGACCCAACATATGAATTCTAGGCCTCAGGAGTAAAATCTTATAATGGCCCACAACACGACCTGCGCAAATAAATCGTTGTTACGTTTCCATAAATGTTGTTAATCGTGACATTATCCTTCCCAAGAGAGTGAAGAACGAAAGAAGGTCTTCCACTTCGAAAACCAAGTCGAAAAGTCGTTTGTTGACCCAACGAAAATCATTCCAAGAGTTATGATGGCTCCGCAACTTTTGAAATGGTCCCTCTATCCTACATTTGCAAAAGTGTCATCAATTTTTTTGCTAAGATGACTCCTGAACTCCCAACTGGTGTTAGGTTCAGGACAAGACACAGCGTTTAAAGTTAAAAATGTGCTTGGCTTACTTTGACGGTCACATTTGGCTGTTCCAGGGAGACAAGTACCGGTTTGGCCCTCATGTGCATCACGTGGAAAAATTCACCCGAAGACGTAGTATCATAAGCAGTATAGCATGAAAGCGACGTCGTAAATGGCGCTTCTCATTACTCACGATCAGTAGCGGTTCCAGGGGGGAGTTTTGGGGCAACTTCACCCCCAAATGTTTGTGGTGTCCCCTTGAATGGCACCCTTTGTCATAAATGCGCCCCTTTTTGATACCCATGGAAGTAGAAACAGATATTAAAAATACTCTAATATTAACAATGTTTTACGCTTGGTTCAACGTCAGGATTTACGTGCCGGTGCCAAGCGAAATTTCTGACTTCTGCGAAATTTCTGACCTGTTGTTGTTTTTCAGTTATTTCGCTTCACAGAATAAAGAAATAAAGTCTGGCAATTACTTTTTTAATGTTTGGTGTGTAATTTAAAACATTTTAGTTAGATATCAATCAGGTACTCACAACAAGCTATAGCACCGAAAGAGCTTTAACCATTGAAAATTTTCGGACTTAGTTGTTGACCTCAATTAGTAATTTTCTTTTTCTCACCTTACCTCAAACCCTAACCCGACACACTTACATAAACACGAATTCCTAAGCCCAAAAAATCATTTTGATCAGCGTATTTGGTATGTAATCAGTTTGATCAGCGCATGTACTCTGTACCTGGTGTGAAGTCAGAAATTTCGCAAGTCAGAAATTTCGCTTGACACCGGACTTTACCCAACCTCTTATCGAATAGCGTGGACAATGCTATTGTTCCTGCTCAACATTTGAATATTTGCAGTGGAAAATTGGGGTAATGACGGCGCCTTTCGCCCCCACTGGCTACGCGTCTGGCAACAGCGACTGATGGCTGTGTGGTTTTGATTCTTTTGTTGCAATTGCAAACTTATGCTGGCCACGAAAAGACAATTTTGGCATGTTTAGCGAAATCTACAACCGACAGAAAAATGCTTAGCTTATTGCTTGTTAGATAATTCCGCTTACTTCACATAAATTTGAGCAGAAAAGCAAGCTTCTGGTGAATCTTTAATTTTTTACTGATGACTGCGGTGTTGGCGAAGGTTCGTGATTTTAAATTGGTGATAGGGTGATTCTCATCTGTGTTTTCTGGCCTGGCTGGATAGAAGCAGATCCATCGCCAGATCAACAGCATTGGTGCTGGCTTTGAGCTTGTTCGGGGGCTTCGTAATAGTATACAATGAATATGAGTTCATGGGGAGACTAGTGCTTGAGTTTGGAGGTATTGATTGTGAATTTGGGGGTTCAGCCCGGTTGCTTCCACTTCTGTTGAGCAGTGTCACAACTGTTTTTAATAACCTGATCAAGTGGAATTGATGTTTTTTCTTCACATCAGCAATCCAATGTCGAAAAATGCGAAACGGTATGAAACACTTGATTGAAAATCTACCGATATAAGTGGCGTTAAATGTATTTTAGGGTAATATGCTTTAAGGCCCAGTGTGAATATCTCATGCGATTATAAGATCGTTTTACACGATAGTCAGCAGAGCCACCTGAAATGAGAGTAGTGTCCTGGTAAATGTCTTTCATTCACCTTTGGTTTTTGAAGTGTCGCTTCAGCAATAAGTTTTTCTTATGCATGTAAATGCACAAACTTCGCTTGGAAACGTGATTGTCACTTAGCTTTTTATTTGAATTCTATCGTGGGACATGAGTTGTTGAGTTGTCACTTTTAAGTCTAAGAAGAGCCGTTCTACTTCCGAGCAGGTAGGGAATGCGTTTCAGACATTGTTCTTCACTGATTTCACAACCGATAGCCAAAACAGTGACAAACACTAGTGCGCAGCGTGCTTTTATACCTTTTAAATACAATTTGTAGATACACGAGATGTGTGTAGCTTGTGAAAATTGAGGACCACTGTTTGGAACCCGTTTCAAACGTTTTCTGAATTAATGATATAAAGCGCTTTCAAACTGTGGTTATTCCTTGAAAAATAGCATAGTTCGACCAACAAAAATAGCCACGTTTTAATCTACAAAATAAAATCTCTTTTGTGTGGCACACAACGATTTTTGCAGACAACCTTTGGTATTTAAGCAAGTGAAGACCTTTTTGGCCGCCCCTATTTGACTGCCTCCTCCCAAACGCCTCATCTGGATCCTCCACTGCTCACGATGAACAATAAAAGTGCCAAGCCAAGAAAAGGATGAGTTGAAAAGAAAAACCACCGCATAGTGCTAGCACCCTACTTGTGGAAAATCAAACTGGTACTTTTTTGTCAGCACTTAAAATATCTGGATCCCACTCAAATCAAGATTTGGATACTATTGTTAGTAACTTACTGCGAGACGGCAATCTCAGCAGACATTTCGAAATATTCGCTTGATGGTTTTCTTGTATTAATGTTATGGCTGCTAGATCAATTTGTAGAATCCCAAGCAAAAAATTGTAACGTTGAATAGTTTTCTTTCAAAAATAAAAACATTCTGAAATTTTCTGAAAATATAAATATTTTTTTATAAAATCAGTGAAAAACATTTGCATTATTCTACATTCTTTAAGCAAGAGGTAATGACCACATTGAAAAACCGTTTTCAATTCCCACCTTCGTGTGCTCCTGCGGCTGTGTCTAACAAGCTTTTGCTTGTCAACTTAATTTCTATCGGATCAGATTTTGACGTGCCTATAGCTACTGCACGATGCTCTGTGAATTCCCTGCACATGCAGGAGAGTTGGGAACGGCCTTTCAAACATGGAGAACAGTACAAAAAGTAATGGCGTTTGAAGAACGTTGGCGGCACTGCAGCGTCTTGTAGTGCCTCTTTCTTGTATGAACTACGGCAGCTGATATTGTTTGAGGGGGGCAAAATCACTGTAACTTGTTGTTGTAGAGTTTTCGGAGGGAATTAATTGTAACTTGTTGCTGTACCTAACAACTAAAAATGTTTGTTTTCGGAAGGGACAGTTGACGGTTGCCCACCTGGTTGCGGGCTTGACCTACAGTAAGAATGCCGTAGCAGTGTCCTCTGAAACAAGCAACTGAGAACACTTGCACTGACTCAGAAAGTGTGATCACTTTTCCTGAGCCTATTCAGTATTCAGCCTACATGCTTCTGAGAAACTTGCTTCATTGATTCGAACAAAGCTGGAGATATGAAATCGTAAATAGGAGACGCTTTATTGATAAACTACGACTGACCTCTGATGTTCGCCTGTAACTATACAGAAATGCGGTCAAGAATCAATCGTTGCGCAGGAGGATTATAGCTATGGATGATTCTTTTAAATTAAAAAAAATGCATAAATTTCGATTCGTATTTAAATGGATAAACTAAGTTTTAAAAAGATCGCAGCGTTCTCAAAACAAGACATACTTCAGGTTACCCTAAATTTCAGATTTCTTTATCATTGAGTTCAACCACTTAACACCAAAGCAAACTTGTAGAGTTGCAACATTTGTCCCTTTTTAAGCCCTGAACTTTTAATGATGCTGTTAAATAGAGGCTTTTGTTGCAACAAGTTAATTAAAGTTGGATTTTGTATAACAATCCGCTAAAAACACCTGGTCAATGTTGTTACTTTGATTTGATGATGCATTCGGTCTGCAAGCATTGCTACTGCAACTGTATTTGCTTGTGAATAAAAGGTTTCTCTAATCAACCTTTCCGTTGCTAAACTTAATTCAGTCTTTTGTTGAGAAACCAATGTCAATCTAAAATTAGATTCCTTCTCATTTTGTTGAAAACTCATTTATAGGATCAGTTATACCAACGTACACAAGCAGTGAGATTGTTGGCCAGAGTTTCAAAGACTCATATTGGGTGTTCCGAAAACCTACAAACGTTTCGTTTTTGTAAATTTCGGGGTGACACATACAACAGATCTTTATTCGTGCTTAGAATGTTTCATACGTTTCCTAGCATCAAGAAACACATACAGCGATTTGTAGTTAATGTTTAAATTTTTCCTCAAAAACAATCGTTTAGTTTCATTTTACCCTTGGATATGACCAAATTTAAATAATTAAGTTAGTCCCTTGATGCCAGCTAACTCATTCACAGTTTTAGTAGTCGTAGCAGTCCTTAACATTGCCGTACATTTTTTTAGCATATTAAAGTTGTAAATCACTGAATTTGACAAACTACAAAAATTGGTGCGCTTTTGAAAAGACTCGTAAGAATAGAAGGATAAACGTTCGCAGAATACCCGAAATTGTCAACGCCTTTGCAAAAACGTCAACGTCAAATTGGTAAATCTTTGGCATTAACAGAATAGCTTGTGCGTATACTCACTTTTACATTTAGACAGAACAAGTGCATCTTGAATCCGACATCTGACTGGTTACAATCAGTGTTCTGAGAAATGAAGATGCTGTGATGACGTGCAGACGCCACCAACACTCCGCCATATTTTTTGCGCTAGCCCCAACTTCAATTTCAAATAAATGTTATGCTGTGCTTACTTTAACCGAAATTTCTGTGCGTCTAGACCTCAGCGTCATATCATTGTTTTCCATCCTATTCGAGAGATTCATACGTTTGAGAACCGCTGCTCTATACGGCAATGCTTTTCACACGCCTCAATAAAGCAGAACCTTGATGCGAAACGAATGAAGTCATTTAATGGCGTTTATTCCTTGTGCTAAAAGTTTATTTGTGATGTGAAACGTTATACACGTTTGCTTGGTGGGATATGGAAAACGTAGAGATGAACAATTCTGTTAAGTCAAAGAACTCTATCATGAAAGGAAACCCATGAAGTTTGTTTTGTTTTGTGTGTGTATTTACTGATTTTCAGTTTTCGCTTGTGAATGACCATTTATAACATAAAATACTCTTTATTTCCCTGAAATAAGAACTGCAACCACATGATGAATAAACACAGGACGTCAGAAATTGCAGAAGATCATTGAGTTGGTTGCAAATAAAACAGTATATTTATTGTGAGGCTATCGTTTTGGTACTGCTTTGGTTAAAAGTAAGTCAAAAAGTTTGAAGTTAGTGTGTTTTATGCACTTTTTGGCTTAATGCTGCTTCGGTCTTTTCTAACTCCATGCAGACAGGTTTTGTAGACGTTCTTTATCAAATATGATTTTCTGATCTTGACAGGGTCGAACCGAGGTTAAATGGCGCCAGGGTCAAGAAACAAGTTTGGCACCCCCATGTTCGCACCTAACGTGTTTTGGGAGTAAATGTACTGCATCGAAAAAAGAACTTGCAACATTTTTGGGACTTTTCAGCGCCCCCCCCCCAGTGATTCGGCGCACGGGGCATTGTTCCCCCTTACCCACCTCGTTACGCCCCTTCACCAATGATTGCTTTATTAACTGCGGTGACCAATATACAGACTGTTTTATGCTTCTTGTTCAAAACACTCGAATAAATTGTAGGTATCGCATAAAGTAATTGTGCAACTGAATTTTCTTCTCGATAGTTTGTTGATAACCTTTGAAGGCAGGAAAAGGAATTGATACAGACTGAAGTGGAGAATTCATAATATTCACTTTTTCCGTTAGGCGTCCATGATAAGGGGTGTGTGCAAAGATGAATACTTTTCCATGTTTGTGAAAGAGTCTGCCACATGGTTTGAATTGCTTGAAAATCTCAGCTTGTAAATCTTACCATGTACACCAACTAGAAATTCGCAAGCTTAGTTTGCATAGGCTTTTCTTGGCTAATAGCTGTTTTGCATGATTTGCATGAGGACCAGCAAGCAAGTATGACTGAGCAAATCAAAAAAGACTACGTGATACAACATCGTGAAGAAGAAACTGGCTCTCCTGACAGGAAAAAATGGGAAATCGGTAACTTTGAAGGTTTTTTATATTTGCTAGGAATTACGTCACTTGACTGCCAGTCTCCACATGATCCATTGCTTCACAGGATGGCAAGCTCCGGACAACATGTTAAAAATCACTGTGTTTGATCGAGAAAAGGCTCAATCAAGAAGAAAAGGCGCGTCAGAGTACCTTCGGCAAAAAGTTTTGGTAACACAATTTTTTAAAACACTTCGTTTTCACAACTTTAAAGACATTTGATTTTTCTCATTACGTCTTCTACTCCGCTATTTCTTTTGACAGTATGTTAAAAACTGATTATGCTAACATCAAACCTTAGAACAGTATCTATATAATAGAAGCCTTTCTCAGCAAAAGATCAGATAATATTATGTTGTTTAGACTTGCAGAGTATGTATTTCGTCTACTTAGTGAGCATCCTCAGCTCTTATTCAAACAGAATCTTAGAAGTCTTTTTTAAATTGGAAAGGATCTCTCAGTAATGCATGGTTTGCCATTTTCGCTCATGATGTAAATCAAATGTGGAGAAGCGTGAGGTTACACGTAGTGAAGACACAAGGAAATTGTTGCTACTTTCTTCTATTTCCGAAAATATAAACACTCTTGAAGAACACGTCAAAAGCGCTTCAACTTTGCTTTTTATTAACTCATGTATGTATTCGTTTATTTAAAATTCAAGTTCCATATCGTATTGATTAGTAGTGCACAAATACAAGAAGACCATTTACGCGCCAAGCCAGGGGTTCCCAACCTTTTTTGCTACTGTTCCCGTATAAAATTTTGTTGTGACCTCGCTACCCCTACAGTTTGTAAGCAGGAACTAACTTACAAAGATTTAGAAAGGAATTGAAAATTTTTAGATGTAGAGAAATTCAAACACATGGACAACAAAGGATGACACTGATTAACATTTGACTACACTCTGCAAAAAAATATTCACTTGCTTGAAATATGTACAAAATATGAAAGGCAGTGCACACGACTCCTTTCCTCTACAATCGATTCACCTCCGAACTATTTTCTACGAATGATGAAAAACGGAATCCACTCGTATATACACTACGCACAGACCAGGGGCGGATCCAGCCAGTAAGGTTAAGGGGGACGATTTCAGTCATATTTGGTAGTCATGTCTCACGACGGCCTTTAGACTGTAAGAGAAATGTAATTTGCTCCACAACACTGCTGTGACAAAATAATGGACGACGAAATGGCCTTTATTCGCGAATTTTGCTTTCCGAATTGTATGAGATCATGGTGGATAAAGTTACTTTTGTAGGGTTTAGGGGGGCGATCGCCCCAATCGCCTCCCCTTGGATCCGCCCCTGGCTCAGACCATCCTAGAATGTCCAGAAAAGTAATTATCATGTCGCAAAAAACAATGACAATGTCTAGTTCATGAAGACGGACGTTTCTCGCACGCCCATGGAAGCACGTATGGTTGGGAATCACTGCGGTAAAAAGTTTAGAGGAGACGTTAGTAAGCACGCATGCAATACTGAGAGGAAATAAACACTGAAAAAGCGTGCCATCGACTTCTGCAATCTCTCACGATCGTGCACAAATGTTACATGGAATAAAACATAATTTAAATAATTTATTTAAAAAGAGTATGAGACATTTGAAGTGAACGAATTAAAATGTTAAATCTAAATTTACAGTGCACACTGTTAAACAACTGCGGTTAGGTTTGCTCGAAGATAACCATCAAGTCTTGATATAATGGAAAATCTGATGTGGTCCAACACTATTATGTTTGAGAATGAAAGCACAATTCGATATGGCCTATTATAGGCTATGTGCAATAATTCAAGTTTGTAAATCAACTCTACAAAACTGTCACAGCTTGCTGAGGAAAAATAAAAATATGTATGATATTTAACACTGAATAAACATACAATACTTGTTGGGTTTTTGTTCAGAAAGCGAGTTTTGTTGAAACAAAGCATTGCCATGAATCAAACTCGCTTAGTTTTCGGTGAGTGATCGCGCGTAGTTGTTGATCTTACCTTAGGTCGCAGCGAAATATGTGTTTAGTCACTGTGCAATTAGTTTCCTGTCAGACTCGGGATGTTGTTTACCACAGTAAACACAGATTAAAGTTTGATTAAAAATGCAGTGTGTGTCGCACATTAACTTAAAGTGCCTATAATTGCTGGCAGATTCAACACCCTCTAAAGAAACATTGCCATTTGCCTAGCTTCCTTCCTCTAACGCAACATTCCGATCGCTTTAGCCTGTGGAGCACAAAAAGTTTGTTGAGTTTATCATATATCAGGTGTCAGATGGAATCGAAACTTAAATATAACAGTGATAGAGAGAAAATGTTTTGCAAGCGCTCAGTGGTATCAAAGCAAGTACTGGTCGGAGACAGGAAGACTTCCATTTACTTTCTTAATGGAGTGGGCACTGTTTACTCGGTAAAATTTTTCTCAACTTATGCTCTGGTTCAACAGGATTCGTAATTTTTTTTAGCTTCTTATTATCTTATTTGCTGTTAGTCTTGTGTAACCTTTTGGAGTCAGCGTAATGGTATATGGTTTATTCATGCATTTTTGTGACTCAAATCACGAAATAACACGAATGCAGCAGGAGCAAATACAATAACATCAAAGATCACAAATCGACTTCATGTCGATGCAAATATAAAAACATCGGAAATTTCAGGTTTCGCAGTTTAATAGTCGCGTTCTAACATGTTGAATCACAAAGGGTCGGCGAAAGACCACCTGGGTCTTATCAGCCAGCCTTGTTGCTAGCACAAACCAAATTTTAATTGAAGACGTTTTACAAGTAGTAAAAAAAGTAATTAAAGAAGTAATAAAAGCATCAAATCAAGGTCAGGTGAAATAAGCAAAAAAACAAACAAAAAAACGTGGGGGAAAAGCATGCCTATGTACAAGGGTGGGGTGAGCAACTGTAGAGGTAGATAGGAGGGAAAACAGTGGCATCAACACAATATTACAGAATGTGACAAGTATATAAAACGAAGATCAACAGGAATTCTGGTAAGATAGCAGGACGTTTTTATATTGTTTTCCAAATGAAAATGGCGATGAAGATTTCAAATATTCAGGAATGTTAGACCAGATTTTGGGACCAATATACTTCAAAGAAAGCTGACCCAGAGACGTTTCATTCTGGGTAAATAATACTTTTGCAAAGAAGCATGTCTTGTTTGATATTTGTGGACTGATGCGATCTCAGCAAAGCACTTATCGAAGTAATTAGGTAATCCACCATTATAAAAGGATTACATGAATTTGGTAAGCACTGTGGAGGATAGCTGAGGTCATTCTAAACGTCCCGAAATTGGTTCCAACCGCCCGATTGTAGCGAACAGGGACTTTTTGGAAAACTTGCGTTAAGATGTATGTTCACCATAATGCTGTCGCAACTCAGATCAACTTGGCTGCAGCCTGTACAAAATCAAAGTTTTTCACTCTGCGGAATTACTAAAGTAATACGCATTATGTGCCATCAGCGTGATGAAAGTTGCTTGCATGCAAATTCAACGGCGTGAGATGATTTCGGCATCACTTTGTATCAGCCCGTTAGAAATACTGCGGTATTTCACCATACATTCACAGACGCTTGACACTCGTAGCTGGGGCACTATAAATTTTCTCTTCTTACCCACAAACTTTTTGTTGCAAGTTTTATCGCACAAATCTGGAGCGGGACAAACCGGAGAAGATGAAAACCTGAACTGTACATCCCGTGTTCTTTTCCCGTAGTTGCGATTTGTCATCAGGAGTCAAAATTATGTCAACCGCAACAAATGTTTTGGTTTGTTGCCATTTTTATCATGGCATTCTTTTTATTGAAGCCTTGCCTTAAATCAGGTATTAATACCTTGCTACTACTTACTGTACTTTAAATTCGAATATTTTGACCTTAATTCTATCTACGAAAACACAACAACCATTCAACACTGTGCTATAGTTGTTTTTACAGACGTATCAAGTTTACAGTCTCATCTATAGTTGCACGTGAGAAGTTGAAATATCGGAAACGAATAAACCTGCTCATAAAAATGAGTGTTCAACACTAAGATGGCATTTTAAAGACCAGCGCTGACAGGAACATTGTTTGTAAAAAGCAGCTATATCAGCGCAGCGCTCATATAGTGGAGTTACTAACTAACTTTTTAGAACCAAGGCAAGATGTCATGAAGGAACTTTCCGGATTGTTTAAATTCAAAAATTCAATCGTCATACATTTATCATCTCATTCAAAAAATCTATAACTGCAGCTCATCACCAGAAAGTTTAAATATTTTTCTCAACTGAACCTATGGCAATAGCTTAATTTTTATCTGTAATAAGCTAGTCGGATATTTTTAAGTGTTGGTTGATCTCATTACCTTCGTTCCTACCCAGGTGTGTATAGGATTTTGTGGTAAATTTTCTTCTAAAAGGTTTTCAGTTATTGGCGGCTAACACAAAACTGTAAGCTTTTTTTCCGCGGCTTCTGTTTATTAGCGGTTAGCACTGGGGGTATGCTTACAGTGTTCATACCCCCACTGCTAACCGGTAGTGTGTCAGTCTAGCGTGTCTGTGAGAATCCGTTTAATCTCAATTTCTACAGAGTGTGTCTGAGAGAATCCGTTTAATCTCAATTTCTACAGAAACATGACGCTGTTCCAATCATCAGAACAACAGCATTTACGCTCTCCTTTTTAGTTTAAGTTTTTAACTAATTTTGGTATATTCTTCACTTTTTCAAGTTCATCTACAAAGTTTAAGTGCTCTTGGCTGCAAGTGGTTACTGCTTTCATTTTTTTTCTAAAATTTATTTTCTTTCAAAGGTTGAGTCATTTTTGCCTGGTATAGCAAATTTCCATCAGCTTGGGCTAGTACAACTCAGTGCTTAAATTGCAAGAAACAACCGCACAATATACGGTGCAGGCGTTCTTGTCCAGAAACTAAGGCGACGATTTCACAAACATTATGAAAAATTTATTCGAAAACAACGCTTATGTTTAAGACATGTGGAGCTTACGTCCAATCGTTTTTCTAACTAGAGGGCAAGTTCGACGATTTTTTTTAAATGGTCGAAATTATTGATATTGTCGTGGGTGTAGAAGGTTTACTGACGTTACAAACACAGAAGTTGTACGAGTACTTTCCAAAATATACCTTTGCAGATCCCTTTCGGACTAACGAAGTTAAATATTTAAGATTGTTACGTATGCAATAGCCTCAAATAAGCTACAAACTAAAAAAAATGTGCAGCTTCAAGTGCAACCAGTCCACCACTAAAGCAAAACGAGGCCTCAGCTCGATTTAGAAAGTCATAGAATAGCAATCTCAAGATCCGGCTTAGCAGAAACTAATAACAAACAAATAAACAAACAAGTGTTGGGGCGCGTAAATATGTGGTGAAACCTTTGTTAATCGCAAACATATCGATTGTGATTGCGTGTACATGTGTTGAGGCAGCTGTGGCTGCGAAGTGACCTTTCAAAATATAAGCTGTTGAGATGGTTTGAGGAAGCTGATCAATAAATTACTTCATGTCTACTTATCACTCAGCGAATTTGCTGTATTTCTTGTCTGAGAAAGTTTCGGCATATCACTAACTCGAAAAAAAGCACATTAAAATGTTTCAGTCGCAATCAACTACATAGGGTGATGTAGTATGAAGTGGTAAAACAGACAACAAAAATTGAGCTGTATGTGTACAAGTATGGTATCGTACACCATCACAAAAATGTAGGCCTAACTGTGACGAGATCTTTCTATTATCTCATCACCAGGCATCATTGTCTTCGGAAACCGTAACAATGACTTTAAAATCTTCTTTTGTCAAGTGGGGCGCCTTTGTACTGCGCAGAGCAATGTTTTTGTATTAAGCAAGCTACTTTGAAAACATCTTTCTTCCAAATCCAGTATCAGAACAGTCCCGTCGCCACGAGGATATTTGGTGGGCTTAGCAAACCAAATAAAGCTCCAAGCCCCCCGAAAGTGAATAATGAAAGAGATCAGTGGAGTGTTTGTCAAATTTTCAATGTCAAGTCCCCCTGCACAAACGTAAAGCCCTCCATTAAAAACATTCTGGCGAAGGTTTTACATCAGATGAGCATCTGCTGCATGTTGTTCTCTTTATCATGACCGCTGTCTAATTCGTTTGCTCGTTCATGGCAATATTAGCTATGTAACATATGGACTTGGGTAAAAAATCGAAATTTTGAAGCAACGTTGGCCATCTTATCTTGCCATGTTGAGGTCTTTTCGGCATGTCCCAAATACCTGTGATATTAAGGAAATCGTTTCTTTATAATCGTCATTTAAGCTCCTGTGGAAATTTATGCATACAATGTGTTCGTCAAAATGTGTCAAAAATTCACTCCGATAAGACTTGTTACAGACTAAAAAAAATTAATAGTTAGACCAGGGCTTTTTTTGAGGAAAATGTTAGGAACCCGGTTTGGATCTGTAGTGACCCGATTTCTCTGATTCTAGGGACACGATTTTCTCCAATTTTAGGGACCCGATGATAATTTTCTCTGATTCTAGGGACCCGACTTGAAATTCTAGGGACCCGAATCGGGTCCCTAAAACGCCTTAAAAAACGCTGAGCTAGACTGACATTTAAAAATCTGAAGTAGATCTGTCTCAATATGGTTTTAGATCTAATTCATGAGTTAAATCCATTTCGGAATGTTTTTCAGGAATTGATAAAATGGCAAAGTAAATTTGAAGGCACAAGCCTTCAAGAAAACAAAACACGCGAATCTTTCTTCTGGACTGTTCGACAAAAGCCATACTTTGATATATTTTGATACTGGTTATTATTTGCTCCGCTACCTGTCGCGCGCTTATGCGTCTTCATTAAAATTACGTGTGAATCAATACAATAGAGCCGCTTCCACAAAGCAGCTTTTGTTTAGTAAGATGACTCTCTCGAGAAGAAAACTTTTCACGCTTAGAAACACTTTAAAGAAATATATTTAAACCAAAGAACGTGAAAGCTTGACACATTGTCCAAATATAATCAAGGTCTTCAAGAAACTCAGTGGTGCAGTAGGCCGTGTCTTGTACTTCACTGCGTGCAGACGACATCTCCATCTTGAAGTTAAACTAAACTGATTTGACTTACTTAACCAGTCTTGGTAAGCAAACACAGATTGACAGCAATCTAATTACAAAAAAGTATCGATGAAGGTTTGCGAAGGCTATGACAGTTTCTTATAGCGTATCTGTGGTAGAAACTTCGCGGGAAGTCTTGGATTATCACAATGCTGGTTGAATTTCAGTGTCAAAATGTAGACAAATTTTATTAACTCTAACAGTAATATGCAGTTGAATTCCAGTGCAAAGTAATCATGAGCAAGTTACAGCAGATGTAAATGTTGGAAGTGAACGTAGTCTTAAGTCGTTATGATACTCTACATATCAATATTTTTCAACTGGGGTTCAGCGGAACTTCAGGCTTCCACGAGTGACAACCAGGGGTTCCACCGAAACAGACCAAAAGTTCAGTATTGTAAGTTTTATGCTTAACATAAATGCGACATTTTACTTATTTGCTTTATTAAAAAGATAAGACAGACACTTGGATCATTGCACAGAGTTTCTTGAGCAATGTAAACATTTACGGAAGGCTCCGCTCCAGCAGAAAGATTGGATAACACTGCTCCGTAGTCAAACCGGATTTTCGTTTTTGAGGGCCACTGGCTATTTTAATTTTGGGACCCTTTTCAAATGCTTGCGTGTTGCGTCAACTTATGACGTCACGTGTTCGGAGTAGGCCACCAAGGTTTGACGGTTTATCAAAGTTAAAAAAGTGTCCGTTGAATATATCCGACATGTTAGCAATACTACTTACTAAGTAGTTTAGCACTCGCTATTCCAATGCTCCACCGGTATGCCCTTTCATAACTACTTCAGAAAATCTTTATGCTCAAGGAACCCTGTGTGATATTGGAAAGTTAGAAAGTGTGCCACAGGCTATTGATCAGAAATATATCAAGCAGCAATAGTCAGCTGATCTACATGTTGTATATCTGGTGGAGAATCAATAGGTATTGAATAATAAACTAATTTTTAGATTTCCTGAATAATTTCAACTAGCACTGCCTAAGCCATCAAATCGATAAGCATTTCACACACGCTTGCGGGTAAATAAGAGAAATGCGATTTTTACGGGTTACGTTGTTTTGCAATGTCTGGCCAAAAACGCATCATGTTTTGCAATGAGTTCGAGCAGTCCCATCCAATTTCCATTTGTTACACTTTTAAATTTCACTTCGTGATCACACAGGGTAAGACTGCGTTGGGTGCGATGATACATTAATTACGTCTAACAGACGTTGAAGAATCGAGTTCCAATAGCATGTAGTGTTGCTTACTGCTAGTTCTTGATGTTTATCAATTGATTCTTGGACAGAAGAGTGTTGCACAAAAGCAGAGACCACGTTGTGTTAAATAATAAATTCTCATGAGTCTCGAGCCGATATATGGCATTTTTCCGTTCATCAAAACCGCTCTCAAATTCAGAACTTCTAGCAGAGAATATGCATGATACAGAACCGTCGCCAGAAAGTCGTCATTAGAGGGGCTTTACGTCTGTGCGGGGGGTCTTGACATTCAAATTTGACAAAAATCCCACTAATTTATAGTGTTTCATATTTCAATTTGGGGGTCTTGGATCTTTGTTTGGTGGGGATAAGGTCACCAAAGCCCCCCGTGGCGACGGGACTGACATGATACCTCTTTGTCAACGGACGTGTAAACATTTACTGATTGAACAAACGCTGCTGCATTTTATTGCTATGGTGCGATGCTGAAAAATCGGGTATCCTTGTGTTAGCACTCTGATCTGAATGTATGTGACTGATTCAGTTGCGACTGTGACTTGGATCGTAATCTCTGTGGCCGCACAATCCAAAGTCACATTCAAGTGCAGCCCTTGCGGCGACTGACTCGTTGGTCTCTTGGACTCCTTCACTCTCAGCAAAATCTTTCTCAATTATAAACGATTTTCTCAATTATAAATTGATTTCTTATTTCTCTCAAAATAATTATAGTTTTGAGAAAAAAATCTAGAAGTTGTTTGCTAATGTATTGATGCATGTTTGATTAAAAAATAATGGAAAGCCAGTATTTTCTGCTTGATATCACCAAAACTGGTTTTGACGTTCCGTCGTGCCGCTACCCTATAGTTCGTGACAACAACATGCAAACTAGTAATTCAAACCGCCATATTTTTACAATGACTCGAATCAGTCAAAATGTATAAGAAAGATTCTACCAAGTATATCCTTGATGACAACTTTAACAATTAACATATTTTAATAAACGTTGTGAACATCTCTGGGCGTATACATGCTAAGGCTGAGCTCAAGGATTTATTTCTGGCTGTCACTCACTTTTTTAAAGTAGCCTAATTTTTCAAGCATGCTTCTGTTGAAAAGTCTTAAATATAACTCACTTTGCGAATAGAATTAGCTAACGAACAAACTAAACCAGTGTGGTCCAACTATAGGCCGCGGACCGCATGTGGCCCGCGGAGAGAGATATTTTAAGGCCCGCGTGCTTTATCAGCATTTATTTACTGTTGTGTGTATGTTACAGTAGGTAATTCTAATTAAAACAAGTGTAACATCTTTTAATAAAAATGTAAAATATTAATGGCGTTACATTAGACGCTAGAAGGCTTTTGGAAAATAGTCAACAAAGATAGATTTCCCAAACTGAAAGATTTCGGCCTAAAAATGCACTCGAAGTTTGGAAACACATATGTGTGTGGGAGTCATTTTCCACGATAAAGCAAGCCATATCTAAAAACAAAAATGGAATGGCAAACGAAACACTGGACCATATAGTCTCCGATTTGCTACTACTAACATTGGTATTGACATAAGAACGATGTTGTCGGAGAATCCACGACTACAGGCATATCCCTGACAGAGATTTATAATAAATTGCTATTGTGTGATAATTTCCATGATGCACTCACTCATCTTCCTTTTTTAGTTTCAAATCTTGTGAACCTGTTGTTTTATACATTATTTTCTTGGGATCGGACCGTAGGTTGTCACGTTTTTGTAAAATGGCCCGTAAGTCAAAAGAAGTTGGACTACGCTGAACTATAGGAATACCAACTCAAGTAAATTCAGGTTGAGTTTCATCATTTGATAACAAAATAAACGGATCTAAGCCCTTAGTATACATAGCCCAAGATTTCACAATTTTCGCAATTTCACAGAAAATTATGTTGTGATATGGACAATAAAAAGTCACAAAGTGAAAATTTCAATAAAAAATTAGTTGTAGGTTTGTGTGTTTGGATATCATCAAAAAAAACGGCCGGCTTTTTAACTTGATTCCATGCGAATGCATAGTGAAAAATGTTGTGCTGTACCAGACAGAAAAAAATTGTGTTGTGTGATCTACTTGTAAAAAATGTTTGGAGTTGCGCAAAATTTTTCTTAAGTTTTGTCACAGTGAATTAATACATCGTGTAAAAAATTTCAGCATGCATATTCAATTCCATGCTTTTCAAACTGGACATTGACGTACAACAGGGATCTCCAAACTTTTTTGTCCGAGGGTCACATAAGGTATTGCAGAACATGTCGAAGGCCTGTTGTCTTACGCAATGTGATTGTTGCGGGATATGTTATATTCTACTGAATCAACAATTTTATCTTTAAAAACTGCATAGTATTTTTCATCATTGACAAAATGGCTTCGTGTGCTGGATGAAATGGTTTCGCGGGCCGCATCTGGCCCGCGGGCCATAGTTTGGAGACCCCTGCCGTACAAGATTGATGAAATGTTAGCTGGAACTCATTGGCAAAAATGAAAATTGCACATTCTGTACCAAAAATTCTGCCTTTGAATAAAATCAGCGCATCGGATATTTCTTCAGAATTACTCTTTTTAGTAGAGGTGGTGAGCCCATATTATGTTATTGCGGTATATATGGCTAAGACTGGATCTAGCCCATTTTGGATATACAGTAAAAATAACATTTTTTCCTTGAGTAAACGTTAAATTTGGAAAAATGGTATGTTTAAGCTACTTGACAAGATGATCACCAAATCTATCGTTAACAACCGACTGCATAGCTATGTCAAAATGCAATTTTAGTTACGGTCAAAATAAGTCTGCATTCACAGCAAACAAAGTTATTTTGACACCCCCATGAGCTAACCATCTACAGTTCGTTTATCGCAGCACCAAACTGATCAGGTCAAATTTGCACCAGGTGCGCCTCGTATTCGTGTTCTTGCACCACATTTTCCAGTGTTGCAATTTTTTCAAGGTTCTTCGAGCGCAAGTCATTCTTTAACTGGTATGAAAACTGACGCTTTAAGTTGTGGCTTGCAGCGACGCCTGGCGCTAGAGAGTTGTTTGATCGATTATGCAACGTTTACATTTGACTGCTGTTCACCTCTTCAAAGAATTAGTTGTCCAAACTTGTGCACAGTCTTCCGTGTTTGAAACGTTTCCTCAAACCTAGTGAAAGCTTAATTGACAAGATGAATCGCTCGAAATACTGTGAATGTTCCAGAACAAAACATCTTGGTAAAATACCAAAAGACTGGTTAAAATGAAAAAAAAAACTATAGTCATCATATTTCAATCAGTTTCAGGGTCGGCATAGCTCTCATCGTCTCAGTACATCTCAGTTTAAGTTTCGAAAGCTTTTTCTTCAAAATTGTTCCTAGAAAAGAAAATTAATTTTTAGTTCTGAACATTACAAGCCGATTAAAGTTATTAGCCAATCAGATCAAAATTTTAAATATTTTCTGCTTTTTTCCAGTTCGATTCACTGCAGAAAATCTTAGGGATATGTGCGTAAATTCTGACTCAGTATACTCGTATGAAGGTCTCTGGAAGGTTTCTGTATGGGTGAACGCAAACTTTTTCTTTCTCCTGTTGATAACATTGGAAAAGCATACTCTTTCTTTAAATTTCAAGAAGACGTATACTCGCGCGTATGCCGGTTCGCATCTCAACAACGGACAAACAGAAGCGAGGGAAAATAACTAAGTAGCTGACTGCAACAGACAGCACTTAATCTTCTCGCATTTGTGTGCATCTGTGCAAGCAAATGTTTTGTTTTTTTAAGCGAATGGATGCGGCGATGTCTTCAGCAGAAGTTCAGAAAAAAAATCGATTGGGACAAATTTCATGGAGAAAAAGATCATCTGAAAAGGTAACTTCGCTTCTTTATTTCCTAAATCTGCTAAAAATGATAGTTGCAAAGCTTGACTTTATTATATTTTTTATGGTTAAGCAGTACTTGCGCAATCGCTTAAGTAAAATCTTGGGAAATTTGAGGAGAAAGGCTAGTAATCTCAATAAAGATTAGTAAGTAACTCCAATGAATAACTGGTGGTAAGTTTTGTACCAATAGTTAAACACAGAGTTCATATGATGCACACAGATCGGATAAATTACACACTTTTACAGACTCAGAAACAATTCTGATAAATTTCCTTTAACAAGTACAAGTTTGTTTGTTGATACCAATATCTGGAGGTTTTAAGAAAGAAAATCTATTTTATAATACTTTTTTTATCTTCACAGCATATTGGTCTGTTCCGAAGAGTTGTGAAAACTGTGATGCTTTTGTTGCGGTGTTTCAGGATGAGGCAGAAGTACGTAAAGCTCTATTCGACTAATGATTAGCAAGAAAACGTTAACATATTCCAAAACATCAAGCTGTCAGTATGCAAAATTTAGACCTTGCACAACGAATAAGCAGCTTAAAAGTCATATGAAATGACGTTGTGCGCCATCAACATGTAACCGCTTCTCACATTCTGGCTTCCATACGAAGATAGTACAGTTGGAAATGTGACGTTCCAAGCCAAAACTTGCATTTACTGAATACAGTCAGTAAAAACAGAAATCAAAATGTTCTGCTAAAACTGTTATTTGATTCCTGGCCACCGTCGCAAATCATGTTTTCAATTTCATAACAATGTCAAACTTTGAGTTCCAATCGTAAACAGTGACAAGTTTTCGAGGGAATAGTGCTAGAAAATGTGTTTGCGATAATTAAGTCATGCGCAAAATTAGTGGCTGTTGTGTAATACTGCATTTTCGAAAACGGCATATGACGAGCTTATTGACAGTTCCTAATGTACTTTGTAAATTAAAGTCACGTTGCAGCTTGGTTCAGTGATCCGAAAAATTGCACTTGACCTCAGTGAATCTTGTCATTAAAAGCTTTCGCATATGGTTGGTAAAGTGCATGGGTTATTAGATAAAAGTTAAGGAGACATGACTGCTTGTTTAAATTATTGCGATTGTGCCCAAGTGCGGTAATGTATAGCAATATTTCTTGCCTCTGTTTTTAGTGAATCCTGTTTCAACTGTAAATGTGCTATTTAGCATATTTTATGACACAGGCTAAAAATATGATTTTCAGTAAAATTTGGTTTTAAAATAGAATTGTAAATCTCCTGTCATATCCTACTTCAGATTTCAGTGAATCTTTCCCATTTTTCAGGATTGCAATACAGTCGGACGATTTAACCTTTACTCACCACGAAAAAGCAGTGGGGTTGTCAAGTCCAGACAGAAGCAGTGTAAGCAAGTATTGTCACGTTTCGTTTGTCTTTCAGATAAAGGAGAGGCACAGGCCCGCAACCAGAGGGGGGGCAATCGGGCAATTTCCCTCCGAAATTTTCACAAACCTGTATATTTGTTAGGTGCAGCAACAAGTCACATCATTTTGACCCCCCCGAAAATATCAGTTGGTTGCGGCCCTGGAGAAGCACATGTGTTTTAAGCAAAGCCAATCTAGTAACTTTAAAACACACAAACACATTCAAAGCTATGATCAATGTAAGCAATTTATTTTACTTGCTTGCAGCTGAGCTTGGAATTGATTATGTTCTTTTCAACTCCGCCAAAGCTTCGTAAATCCGAAGACATACGAAAGGTTGTTTCGTTTCTGAGAGCGTGGGGTGTGGTGCGTGCAATGCTTGGCCAGTCAATAACTGAAAATGATGAGAACCTCGCCAGAGTTGCTTCGTACGAAAGGTATCTCTTTATTTTTCATGAAACCTGCACGGTATCCCAGTCTCATGCTGCGAAGCGCAGAAGATTTTTGAAGCATATTCAACACAACGCTAGTGTAGCCTTTACAAATGCATTTATGTTCAAAGATATCTCAATTTTATGTTCCGAAAATTTTTGAAGGATTTAATTGAACAAGAGTTGTTGTGTAGAGTTACATTGTACTGTACATGCAGCATATTATTTGAGGTGGATCTGTGTGCAGGGCCGGCCCTAGCACGCGCCGGTCCCAATGCAAGACCAAGGCGCGGGGCCCCTCTGAGAAGTGGTGCTATTACGTCATCGTGCTCAGTCAACCGTGTTATGACCTTTCTGATGAATATATTTTAGCAAAATAGCTCTATGAATATAAAAAAGACGGCAAATTTTATTGGAGTTGACCTGTATGTAGGCTACATGATAACGCAGGGGTTCCCGACCTGGGTGCATTTGCTTATCTGAATGGGTACATTCAGGCCCGTAAATATGGGGGCGCAGGGAGGGCGAAGCCTCCTTGGAAAATCTTTCGCCCCCCCCGGTGGAAAATGTATTGGACATAGTTCAAAACTATTGCACATAGTTTAAAAAATTTGGGCCCCTCTCAAAAAAATCTTCCCCCCCCGTATTGTCCCAAGCTGGTTACGGGCCTGGTTACATATAAGGTTAGGATACAAGGGAAAAATATGCTTGTCTATTTATTTTTCCAAATATTCTGAAATGCAGAAGTTCTACGAAAAATTCGGTGGATTTTTGTTATTTTACCCCGCCTTTTTGCCGCAACAAATTTTAGGGTACATACTCATCTATCGAAACGCTGAAGGGGTACATGGTCAGAGAAAGGTTGGGAACGCCTGTGATAACACAATTGTTTCTTTTGTGGGTACTGGGTATAGCTCACGTGTCTCCAAGGTACGGTCATGTTTGTGGCTGATAGCATGCTGCTGTGGTGGACATTAGACAGTGTAGTGCTACCAAT
>Ga0210059_1001024_pt1 | contig 40356 bp, 27 predicted proteins | sample Ectturendosymbi2_FD_188042 | JGI IMG/M metagenome (GOLD analysis project Ga0210059, IMG submission 188042) | Ecteinascidia turbinata endosymbiont from Florida, USA - Sample 2 (SPAdes) (version 2) | ecosystem: Host-associated > Tunicates > Ascidians > Unclassified | place: Key West, Florida... | reverse complement strand
CTAGACTGCCTCGTTGGTAGCGTTTGGGGAAACCAGCATCTCTGCATGCAACGACAGCATTCCTCGCAAGCAACGTCTACGCTGGGCAACACCCCAAACCTCAACATTGGGTTCCTACACCAAAAAAGAAAACCCTACACTAAGACACAAAACAATATTCAAGCATATTTTAATTTACACATTCGTCTAATACAATCATTTTTTTCTGTAGACAGTAGCCTACTTTCTTCACGAAGTCTCAATTCGATTTTATTTTCTCGTGAAAATCAGGGCAGGATATTAATTTTACAGGTGATAAGGGCTTTCACATTCTCCTTCTGTTATTCATGATGGATGACTGTGTGCTTAACCGGAACTTTTTGGTTGACTGACCGGGACGCCAGGACAAAGCCTACAAACCGGGACTGTCCCGGATAAAACGGGACGTATGGTATGCCTACCAAAAACGGCCAACAAAATTGCTGAAAAAACCCTTGCATTGAAGTAAAAAGGACCAAAAAAGAACCAAACCCTTCACTTGACAATGCCAAATTTATTAAACAATTTGCCTACTCACAACTCAATTTCACATAAAAATACACCTTGTGTATTCACAATCCTGGGTGTCGGAAGGGGGAGAAGGGGGGGCCGAGCCCCTCCCCTGGATTTTGAAATTATTAGCAAAAAAGGTTGTTTTTTCAATTTCGAGGGGTAAAAACCAAACTTAACCACTTTTGGCCCCCCCCTGGAAAAAATTTTGGGAAAATTCCCTACTGCCCCCATGGAAAAAATCCTTCCGACGCCCATGTTCACAATACTTCCACGAAAAGCAATTAAGTCAAAACTATTTTCAGAAATAGTCACTTATGACAGAAAAATGCCGAAGTTTTTTACTTTTTCAAAACCACCGAAATAAAAGTACCTGAAAAATCAAAGTTGCTTTAGCATCATCACTCAAATTTTAGCACTTTGAAAGCAGAACGTTCAGTTTACTGTAACAAGTCAAAATTCATTCAAATACAAGTTTGTTTTCATTTTGCTCCGACACTGACTACAATAGCAAGACTTATACTTCTAAACGAATGGCCATTTCATAAAAAATACAGAGATTGTGAACATATGACGCAGTGCTAAATAGCCTAACACTTGAGTACATAGGCAGCAAGAAAAGATTGCGGTTAGGTAGAAACAAGTTTTTGTCGCTACAAAATCTCACAGGCAAGAACTACTACAGGCATGTCATGTTTGCAAGATCATTCGGAAATGAAGAAACACTTCATATCCAAAGCAAAGGTTAACTTAATTTGCTCAAGTGTAAGCACCACTTAGCACAGAGTTTGTTGAAGACATATAGTGGCAACATACAAAGCACTGTGAACACAGACCAGTAAAACAGACAGTGAGCAACATTCGGAAAAAATATGAGAGCATCTTTGGTTACGCCTACACGTCTTATCAACCCTAGGCTAATATGGTCTATTACAACTTTACAAGCCATAACAACCATAAACAGGTATATGCGTACATCCAAAGGCTTGGCTTTCAAGGTCTGCACAACGCGGCAAGCACAACTGCACACTCACACTGCCTCACGTTCACTTTACAAGGCGAAAGGCACACACACGAGATGTGATTTTGAAAAATAGGTGTTGTCGTTGACATTTTTTGTCCTCAAAATATTGACACATTTTCAAAAACGGCTAACAGAAAGAAATTTTTCGGCCAAACGACCGTGAAAAAGGCCAAAAAAAGCCAAATGGCCAACCCAAAAATCGTGCGGCCAACAAGCCTGAAATACGGCCAAATTTCCAACATTTGACCGAAAAACGGCCAATCTGGCAACCTTGGGTGTCCACGCCGCAGGACCAAACTTCCTATGGCGAAACGAGGTCAGCTCAGCGGATCTGTGCCCGATCAGTCGAGCGCGCACAAGCGAAATTCCCTTGGCGAAAGTGACAAGTTGACACAAATCAGACCTCACGTACAGACAGTGGCGGATCCAGACCAGATATTTGGGGGGCTCAGTCAAATAGGGGGGCGCCAAAAAGTCCTCACGTCTTCACTTGTTTAAATACCTAGGTTGTCCGCGACAATCGTTAAGTATCACACGGAAGTGGTCGTAAAAGGAAGGCCGTAAAAGTAGCTATTTTTGTTGGTCAAACTATATGATCTTTCAGGGAATCACCACAGTTTGAAATTACCTATATTGCTAATTTCACTAATTCACAAAAAGTTTGAAGCAATTCCAAAAAGATGGGTCCCATTTTTCACAAGCTACGCATAACCGAGAACACTGTTGATGTCCATAGGCGTAGCCAGGGGGGGCCAAAGGGGCTATTCCCCCAAAAAAATTTTTAGAAAATATAGTCATTTTGTGCTTTGAGAGGCGTTTTTCTAAACAAAATGGTGTTATTCGCCGAAAACCAAGCATTTTGACCCCCCAAATTTTTTGCCACCCCCCAAATTTTTAGGCTGGCTACGCCACTGTTGATGTCCCAAACAATCTTTTATATCTACAATAATTGTTTAAAAGATATACCCCAAAGTAGTGGACTCCAAACTTTTTGTAACCGCGGACCGGTCAACACTTGACAATTTTACCGCGTCCCTGCAGTAACCTATTATGGTTGTTATTTTTGAACAGTTAAAATGAAGTTACCACTTTAAACCATCAGATGAGGTTGCTGCATTAAAGTCTAAAGCATAGATGTCATCGGGCCTCATTTTGAGACCCGAACTCGGTTGGAGCCCGAAATCACAAGCCCAAACCCTAAAGCCAGATTTAGCGAGTGAGTCAAGATATACGCAACTGCGGGGTATTGGTGATGCAGTAAAGTAAACATGACTAAATAAATAAATCATAATTAATCATTTCATTGAAGATTTAATCAATTCGATTGGCGAAAAAGGTGTCCGTCGTTGCGAAAAAAATTTGTATGCGGTACGAAATCGGCCCGAAAAATTTTGACAAATTTAGGCCAAAACCCAGCCCGGCCCGAAAAGTCAAGCCCGACATACAACTATGGTCTACAGTTCCGCTCCATCTCCAACAGTCTTGCTTTATGCTCCAACGTTCACACTCTAAGCACGTAACAGTGTTTCCATGCAAAGAATCGACCAATCACGTACCCAGAAAGCGATGGTGTCACCATCACTATACAGTTATACATTTTGTAATTTTGCGGCCTGGTACTGGACTACTACTCAAACGAATGGGGCGCTCTAATGTTTGACACTGTTTTGGCTATTCGTATATCAGAAAAAATAATGTCTGAAACGTATTCCTGACATGGTTAGCAGTAGAATAGTTCTTACACTTAGAAGTGACAACTCAATTCCAAAGCTAGGACCCTAATAAATAGCGAAATGACGATCACGTTTCTAGATGAAGGTAACGCAGTTACATGTACGTGGAGAACATATTTATTGCTGAAGTGACAATTAAAAAAAATAACCAAAAGGCGTTTGCTACAATATTACTCCCATTTTAGGTAGGTCTACTGGCTGTCATGAAAACGATCTCATAATCGCATGATTGATTTACTCTGGACCTTAAAGCATATTGCCCTTCAAAAGCAATGGGTGCGGGCGGGCTGAGTCCCCCAAAGTCACAGACCGTACCTCCAAACTCAAGCTCTAGTCTCATCAATGAAGTCATTTTTCAATTTATTGTATACTACAGTGCTACACGCCACCCACAATACTGTTGATCTGGTAATGGATCTGCTTCTATCCATACCATAACCAAAGGTGAGAATCAGCCTATAACCAATTTAAAACCGCGAATCTCAGCCAACACCACAGTAAAAAATTAAAATTTGCACAATGAGAATACTTTTCTGGTCAAACTTATGTGATTCACACAGAATTATCTAAATTCTAACCAACAAGCTACGCATTTTGCTGTCGGTTTCAGATTTCGCTAGCCATGCGAAATTTGACTTTTTGTGGCCGGCGTGAGCTGTCTAAGGTTTCCAATTGCGGCAAAAGGCTCAAAAACACATTACCATCAGTCATTGCTGCCAGACGCGTAACCAAAGGAGGGGGCGAAAAGCGCCGTACTCCCCTCGAATTCCGGACGGCAAATATTGAGCCATTCTTCTGAGCAAAAACTGTCATGACGGCGTAAAACAAATTATTTAATCCACCAAGCTGTAGATAGCTGGTATTTGGTCGAAGTTTCTGCGTTGAAGCTGACTGCTGAGTTGCATGTTTGTTGAGGCGCGTCGTCAAAACCGTCGCCAGAAAGTTTCAATAGAGAAGCTTTGCATTTATGCAGGGGGGCTGGACATTTAAAAAATTGACAGAAACTCCACTAATTTATTGTGTTTCATATTTCAATTTGGGGCGGCTTGGAGCTTTGATTGGGGGGCGCAAGGCCTACCAAAGCCCCCCTTGGCGACGGGACTGCGCGTGGTGCTACCACGGCCTTCTAAAAAATTCAAAATGCAACCTTCTAAAAAAAATCAATGCTACGCTCCCTTGGCCCCATTGACGGAGTGAGGTGTTGCAAAATTGCATTTTAGGTCATAATTCCTTGAGTTACTGAAGCACGCTCAATGCAATTTTGTCACATAGCGGCAATTTGTTTACAAACGTACATACATGTTGCTATAGCGTTTCACACGCGGCATAACCGTTCAATCAGGGGCATGAGTTCCGACAAGAAACTCATCCATTCGCCTTCATGTTGCAAAAACTTCGAGGCAGACATACTTCGGACTCACGGACTGGCAGGGGCGTAACGAGGTTAGATGCACCGGCAGGGGCGTAACGAGGTTAATTGGCGCCCGGGGCCAGTGGCGGATCCAGCCAGTAAGTTTAAAATTTGGCAGTTAATTCTCATCACGGGTTCACTACTGTAAGAGAGATGAAGTATACTTCACAAAACTGCTGCGACAAAACAATGGAAGCAAAATGGCCTTAAATCGCAAATACTGTTTTCCAAATTGTGCAAAATCATGGTGAAAAAATTTACTTTCGTAGGTTTTAGGGGGGCGATCGTCCCAATCGCCCCTCCTGGATCCGCCCCTGCCCGGAGCAAGAAGCAAGTTTGGCGCCCCATATTCGAACCTGAAAAAATGTAAGTATGCCCTGGCGCCCCATATTCGAACCTGTGGTCTTCCGGATGCAAAACGTACTGCATTGAAAAAGTACTTGTGACATTGTTGGGACTTTTCGGCGCCTTCCGCAGTCATTTGGCGCCCTCCATAGTGATTCAGTGCCCGGCAAACTGTGCCCCACTGCCTCCCTTCGTTACGGCCCGGTGTACTGGTAGTGGTAGCAGACCTGAAACTGCTTTTTTCGCTTTGCAGCCTTCTAACACCTTGCGTCAGTTACTGTAGCCCTACTTTCACTACTGCTTTTCCTTTCGAGGCTGCCACCAGGAATTTAAAAAGGAAACTGTAACGAAAACAGACCAATTTTGCAGAAACCAGCGGCAAGTCGATTACTGTGTTAATGAAATCGATCGCGTTTGTGATTGCTACGCAGCTCTCACGCGGGAAAGAAATGAGAGAATAGTGGCATTATTATGAAAGACGAGCAGTGTTGATCCTAATCGATAACAGTCTGGGTTATCGATTAGGATCACACTTCTTTGTGTAGTTAAGAAAAGCGCAAAGTTGCTTCAGGTGGGAACTATCCACTACTTATGGGAAACCTGAAAAATGCGTTAGCTGACTTTGAGGTCTTCAGTGGAAAAGCTGTGTTTGCGACTTTTTCTAACGAGTGCGTCAATTGAATGACATTTGAAGTGGTCGCATGGGCTCAGACTATGTTGCAGCAAAAATTATGCTGAGTAGGAGATTCTACTTGAATGCTGAAACGCTGAAATCAATGCAGTTGGGTGTCATCAGTAGGCAAACTGTCCAATGAACACGCAAGCTCAGCGTACAGCTGGACGAGTAATCGCACGCGAGTAGACGCGGGGTAACTGGTTAGCGAAGAGATGTCAAAAATCATTCTTACAGCCGTAGGCCGACGGCAGAGAATGAACGGTCTTTCCGTCAGGCCAACTGGATAAGAGTGAGGTGCCACTCTGAAGTAAATCAGCGCCTCACGGTCGAGGAACATTTGCAGTGAAGGATATCAGCGACAACACGTAGAACATGGGTCTCAAACTCAAATTGCTCCGAGGACCAAATGAGGACTTATAAAGTAACCCGAGGGCTGCATTATGACACTAACGCAACAATGGTGGTAACTGAACCTTACTAGAAACAGCTTTTACATCTTATATCCTGCGAAACGCATTGTTAATTATAGGTCAATTATTTCTAGCCTTCTCTATGTTCCTTTGAAAGGAACTTGTGTTGACTCGCTGGCGGAGCACTTTTAAATACTGGTGAATAATCTAAATAGCTTGCATCTTAATTATTTGAAATTCCCAAAAATCACCACGGGCCGCACAAAATGCCCTCGCGGCCATATGCGGCCTGCGTGTTTGAGACCCCTGACCAGCGCCATAGCAGTCCAACTCTGCCCTCCCCAAAATGCTTACAGCCCGCCCCCGTAGCCTGATGGTGATTTCTAGAAAAAATTTCGACGTTATATCACACGCCGAGGCCGAATGGCCTTCACAACAAAATTTCCTAATTTTATTTTTAGTCAGGATAATGTGTAGGGATGCCGTAGCTAATGAGCTAACTATGGTTCGTTTGTCAACAACACCATCAAGCGGCGCATACAAGAACTTTCAGTCGATATTTTGCAACAAACTTTTGCTGCTGCGAAGTGTAGTGGAAATCTTATTTTAGAGTTGGGCGAGGCTACTGATTTAGGAAACGATGCACAGTTCATTGTGTTCGTGCGATACCGTTTGACTGAGGTCTACGTGAGACTGAAGTCCACTGAGGTCCACTTGCCAAGTATACTAGGGGCGGATTAGCCAGTAAGTTAGGGGTGTCAATTTCAGTGATACTTGGCAATCAACTCTCGTAATGAGTTCACTACTATACGAGTGATGAAGTATACTTCACAACACTGCTGTGACAAAACAATGGACGGCAAAATGGCCTTATATCGCAAATGCTGTTTTCCGAATTGTGCAAAATCATGGTGAAAAAAGTTACTTTTGCAGGTATTAGGGGGGCGCCCCAATCGCCTCCCTGGATCCGCCCCTGAATACCACGAAAAGAAATGGTTAAGAAAGCAGATTCCTTTATTAAGGAACATCAGCTTGCGCGGAATCAATGCGTGTGTGTTGGTGCTGATAGTGCTTCGGCCATGATGAGAACCAAAAAGGTTTTATGAGTTTATGAAAAATCAAAACAAATTTTTTCGGTAGTTGCCGTCTTCTTCACCGAGAAAAAAATTGGCAGCGAAAGAAATTCAAGAAGATCTGACATTAGTTTTAAGATATCTTTCATCTGCAGTAAGTCAAATCAAACGCCGTCCCAGACGAGGTTACGCATTCGTTAATTTTGTGCTATGTGTGACGAGATGGGGAAGCACACAGTGGGCGTTCAATGGCGTAGCCAGCACAAAAATTTTGGGGGGACCAAAATGTTTGATTTTAGGCGAATAACATTATTTTGTTTCGAAAAAACGCCTCTCAAAGCACAAAATGACTATGTTTTCCAAAAATTTTTTTGGGGGTCATGGCCCCTTTGGTCCCTCCCGGCTACGCCTATGTAGGCGTTTGTTTCATTTGAACATTGGTTGGCTCATGAGGAAAGATGCTGGAGAGAGTGGCCCACACGAAATGACGCCAGTACGTTATTAAAGAACGAATGATGACTTTGCTGAACGATTCAACGACAGCAAGTGGATTGCTAAATAGCTATTCGTAGGTGATATTTTTACGTTTGAACCAGATAAACGTCTCCATGCAGGGAAAAGGTAAAATATTGTAAGGTGTGTCCAAAACATGATCGCGCTAGGTAAAATACAGTACTGGATCCATTTAATTGAAAGTGAAAAAATAACTGCGTTTCAGGCATCCAATGCATTTGGAGAAGAGAAATTGATTTGCGCTGCATTTGTCAAATCTTTCTTGAGCGCATTACAATAGTCTACATCTCCGAGTTGGATAGATGTATCCTTTCTCACAATTACATGTAAACATTTAACTGGGCACGAAGTCCTTTAGAGGTGCCAGAGCTACAGGTACATTTTGAAGTGGATTTCATTGCTGAACAGCTGATTGAGCTGCAAAGTCGACAGCTGTGAAGTCTCTGACTCAATTTTGAGTGGATGTCCAGTCAATGGAACCAAATCTCTGTTGATCTGTGGCGGCAGGCAATTTGCTTTTTCCAACTACATAACATTGTGGGGCTGTTTTTCAAGACCATAATTACAGTATTTTGGAAACGAAGCACCGAAACCAACTTCAACCAGAAGATGATGTAGCAGAGCAAAAGCAACCTCTACTACATATAAACGGATTTGAAAGTACAAAATAAAAAGGAAAAAACAAACGCTAGAAAGATATCAGAATAGCCAAAGTTCACAATGAAAGAAAAGCTAAACATACGGGGAAATTAACCAAGGAAATCCGAAAAGCAGGAACTGCGAAGAACGCCGGAGGTAAATGCGACCTGCTGGGTCGACTGACAAACGAGACTGATAAACAAGAATGACAAAGCAGACAAGACCGGAAGCGCCCAGTGAAAACATGTACCAATCATGTTCTGATTCATATCCGTCGCCTAGACAACGGATGTGCGTCAATCAGAATTGTAACATGATTGGTTGGAACTGGGTATGAATAGGGCTGATTTTACAAGCTTGAAACAGAACTTGGTCTAACACCAATTGACTTTGTTCTCTCTCTGGCAGTCTGTCCCAACTTGGTCAGCTGTCGGAGATAAAACTTCGAAGGCTCTGCCTTACAATGTAGCCAGGCTTGTTGACTTGTTGCAGCGTGAGTACAATGTAGCCAGGCTTGTTGACTTGTTGCAGCGAAGAGACTTGTTGCAGCGTGAGTTCTTCAAAAAGTGGCTTGTCCAGGGGAGATACTGTTTGGCTTGTCCAAATGAGCCTCCCTCTGCAAGAACTGGTATCGTCAAAAGGCAAAGGCCTTGTTCAGTTCTTGTAGTGCTCCACTGGAAGTCTTGGGGTCGCGAGGCAAAGTGCTGCCTGGCTTGATCCTTTGACGAGCGTTCCAAATCGCTTTAGACTGGTCATTGACTACAAAGTAAGTCTCTGACAGTTTGCCCCGTGACACGAACTCAAAGCAAAGTTCTGTCACTTTGCCCCGTGACACGAATTCAAAGCGAAGTTCTGTCACTCTGTACTTTAGAAGCCAAAACACGACGAAGCTATATCACTCTGTTTCATAAAAACGCAAGACGGCGAAGCTCTGTCGCTTTGTTCCGCGAAAACCAAAATACGGCGAAGCTCTGTCGCTTTGCTTCAAATGGTGCAAACTTCTATCATCACAAATCAACCCAGTCTAAAGCACTACTTTAGGAAATAACTGAAGAAGGTACTCGTCACGTCATAACATCCTGTAAGAAAAACGAAGCTTCGAAAGGCGGGACAATAAACGACTGACACTATGCATAAAAACCATAGACGAGCTGAGAAGTCAGTCAGTTTTAGTATTTCGTTTAAATTGAAGTGCTTATCCAACTGTGGTTGGTTGAGGCTTTCCTTGCGTTCCTGTTGGATTGCGTTGAGAATTGGAGAGTTGATTTACGTACTGATCATTGCACTATTGGTGAGTTACTCTGTTTCTTGTATACACAATTTAGTGAAATAATAAAAGTTCATACAAAACCTTCATTAGTGATATCTTGCAAAGTATTTCGATATTTAGATGCCGGACAGAAGCTTGGGGAGACAAAGTAATCTGAGAATTATGAGTGTCCCCCTGACTTAATTGCTAGAGCGAACCCAGGTATTAGCAATAATTAAGTCTAAAGCACTCGGTTTGCAAGGTCTCAACCAAGACCTCAAAACCACGTGTACAACGACATCAGGTGTGCGTTGACGACCACATGTCCTTATTTCGACAAACTTGTGAAACAAACTCAGAGACATGATTTTCATTGAAATTTGTGAATGTGGGCGAAAAACTAAATTTGCTAAAACTAGTGATTGCATTATTGTCGTAGTGTTAGTATACCTAGAGTCCGCAAAGATTTATACTGGTCCGAAAATAGACAGTGTCTTGAAAGATTTGGGAAACACTGGTTTAGATTTAGGGTTTCAGGTTACGTGACAAAGACCATACTTTAATTCAATTATATCGTCCTTGTCACATGACCAACCAATCGGGTTTGCCTAATGGCAAAAACAGTGCTTTTATTTCATAAGGCAAAATAGGCACTGCCTTGTTAAACTTTGGAAATGCCAAAAGGCTGTGTCTAAATTGCCTCATGATGCAAAAGCACTACTGGAACTATTTCGCCTTCAACCAATCATGTTTGACTAAAGGCAAAGTATAGCTCCAGCAGTGTTTTTGCTTAATGAGATAAAATAAAAATACATGGTTTCACAGGGGCGGAACAGGACTGGATCGGACTGATGATTTTCAAAAATTTTGCAGACAGGACTGGATCGGATCCAAAATTTTCAGATCAGGATTGGACTCGCGGACTGAAAAATTTCACAATCCGCTCATTTCTGACCTGAGGTTGGTCAGAGGAGTGTGCTGCGATGAACGTTTTCTTTCATTAGCGCAAATTGATATTCTTCACCATGAGCTTATGTGAATTTTGCCAAAGCATGTGCATCGTGCTTTTAACAGGTCCGAATAAGCATGCTCATCTGCTGGTACATGGCACTTGTTTAGATTAATAATATTTTGTATCTCAAATAGAAAGGCCTACACGTGGTCGCAACATGTTTAACCATAATCCACTAACTGCACTACTCTTTTTGGATCAGAGTTGCGAACTCCCCGTACAACGAATAGCGTATATCCACGGATGTAGTGCTAACAATAAAAGTGTGGGAACGCATCAAAAAAATTGCCATTTTAAAACAGCTTCAAACTCATTGTAAAGCAAAACGTGGAAAAGGTGTGGGAACGCCATTCCCACGCGTTCCTGTCCCCTTACATCTCTGAATACATCCAAATTTAGTCAAAAAATGTACTAAATATCTACCAAATTTTGTCTGTAACAAAAAAACTTGAAGTTTAATGCTCCTTTTCCATGCTTTTTCAAGACTTCACTTAATGATCACTATAGTTGCTGTTGACAGTGGTGGTCCAGGTGGACTTAGGGTTGGGGGGAGGGCCCGAGGCAAGGCTGAAAAAGGGGCCCCTCTGAAGACGTTATCATACTCAACAAACCATGATAAGACCTTTTGATCAAGCCTAGAAAGGGTATATGTGGGACACGAAAAGATGAAAAGATGTGTTTCTGAAACTACAGCATGACTCGCATAACAGAAAACGCAAAAGTTTATAATCATCAATGATGTAGTCGAGATCGTACCCTTCGAGACCGAGACCTGGTTGAAACTTTGAGACCGAGACCGAGACTTCATCAAAAATTCCGAGACCGAGACCGGAGACTTCAAAATTTATGCAGTTTGCCGATTTTTTTATGTCGTCATTACTTCTAAGTTGAATTTTTTTCAAATTTCTGGCATTTTTCCGACCTATTTTGGCTGTTTCTTACCTGCAAATGCAACAAACAAAAAATTGTTTAATTATAGAAATTTTATTAAGCCATTTCTTTGCAATATTCAAAGTTTCGAGACCTGTAGCCTTCAAGACCGAGACCTGAAACCTTCGATACCGAGACTCGCAAAAATGAGTCTCGAGACCGATACCAAGTCTTGAGACTCCATCACTGGCAGCCTATTCATAACTCAAAACTTTAAAAAATACTGAAAGTTCGGAAGACAAAGATAGCAGCACATAAAGTTTAAGCGATAGCAAGCTGGCAACCTGCTCCACTTCTTTAGTTTTACGGCTGCTCTTAGGGGCGCTTTTGACAAAACAATATTATAATAATAAGATTTTATTTCAGACACATGGTTGATATTATAGGCACAATGAAACAACGCAGAAGCACAAAATATGGTTAGTCATAACGCATTACAGGTGTTTGCACACAACCACACTGGTAGGGAGCAAAACAGTTTAACAGCACCCCAACTGTAGCGTCATACACCCATCATAATACAAGGGATCCTGTATTGTGAGAAAACCAAGCTTCGTTAATTTGGAACACATCTTGTGGAATAGGCCTAATTCAGTTACTTTTACAAAAGGAAAGTATGGATGCATGTAAAAGTACGGTTTGAATTGAGTCAAATGTTGAAAACTTCGTATCGGTTTAAAATAGAGGTCAGTGAGACTTGAATAAAAATTTTTAAAATTGCGGTTTAATGCAAGCCATTTTTGGAAAAAGAGGACTCTTTTCAAGCGTGGTTGTATTCAGACTGGACGTATTTCAGTGACTTGTTAATCACTGATGTTTATTATTTAGGCATGTTCAAAGCAAACATACTACAGGATTTTCAAACTGAAGCGAATCGAATGAGTGATTTATTTTAAAGAGCTTGGTTCATGCGACACCCCGTGGCTGAAGCTAACTGGTAAATCTTATTGTAAACCAATTAACCAATCATAAGCGAGATAACTCGTCAGCTGTTTCTGCAACGTTTGTGTCATTTGTTTTTGTTTGGGACCTGGACGCTGAGCGAACGTCCTTCCGTATTCGCATCTTGGACCAGGTGAAATTCACACCTTTTTTCACACTATCTTCCTTTTGAAGCTCATCATATTTCTTAAATACTGAACCAGACGACTGTTAAATGGTAGTTACTACAGTCATTTTCACATACAGTGTGTAGTGTTTTGCTGGTATGTTTACCACTGTCGATTGTCCTATGATTGTGTGATGTGTTGCGTATTGTTAATCTTTTTGCTGACATACTCCTTTTTATTGTGAAACAAGTTAAACATCTATTTCTTGAAAATCATAATATCTATGACAGCAAAACATATGTTGCAACAAAAAAACACTACCAAGCAGTAATTATTAATAATGGCATGATCCTTGACTTGAGCAGTGGTTTACTTTAGTACTAGTAGGCCTAGTTGGTTTGAAAAAAAATGGACTGAAATGATTTTAAAATGTTGGTATAATTTTTGGTACTCCTTTTCAATATTTGCAAATAAGCATATTTATGGTTAGGCTATTTGTTACTTTGCTCCAAGAGGATTTCCATCAGTGAGTTTAAAAGTAGGCCTATGTTAGTTTTTAGGCAGTGTCTAGCCGTACGGCGCCGTATGGCTAGCTTCTGGGGCTAACCGTACGGCACTCTGAACAGCTAACACTAACCCTAACACTAACCGTAACCCTAACACGCTTCAGCGCAAAGATGCTCTTCACCGCTCTTCTCAACGACAACCATGTCGCACCGCTGCACACCACTGCTTCCACCAATCACAGTGCGCCATGATGAGAGTGCCGTACGGCTAGCCCCAGAAGCTAGCCATACGGCGCCGTACGGCTAGACACTTCCTTAAAATTAATGCATGCACTTTTGTTTTTGTAAAATCATTTATTTTTTATGCCACACAGAAGAAAAGAATAAGAAGAAAATAATGTGATAAGTAAAACATGACTTAGACCTGCAAATCATTGATTTTCAGCCATTGAAGCTGAAAATGGTAGCCCTAGAAAGTTTTTTAGAGCTTGTAGTTGTTCTGCAAAAACACATTCAATCTCTTAAATGGTATTGCAAAGATAGATTACACACTAAAAATATAATGGAAATACTGGATGTAAAATCACTAGACAATATTTTAGAGCCAGAAGTTATTTCTAAATCAATGTTTCCCCAACACATTTGTGCAGAAACATTTTAATCCACTAGAGTGCACTAGGAGTAAACAAATGCTTGCAAGCATATGTACTTAGATGATAAAAGCAGCTCACAAACACAACACTGCAGTAAGGCCACTTATAACTTAAATAGTTATATTTTAGCATTATTACAGCTACTGTATGCATTTAATATAATACAGAAAACACCAAATAATTCAGCTGTTTTGCAGGCAGAAGAAGATGGTGAAAATGTAGGGCCACACTTGCTTTTAAACTAGATTTTGTTAAATCTTTAGTTGCAGAGGGATCTAAAATCCCTTAGCTGGCAACAACTCCTTAACTGTAATGGAAGTCAATTGAATACATTTTCTTTCATCTGATAATACTAGGGTTACCATATCCGAAAAAGCAAAATTCCTGACTTTCTCAATGGCTACTTCTCCCAACAATAAACAAGTGCTATATGCCAAGCACTAGGTCTAATTTAGGAAAAATTATTATTGTAGATGCTGGACGCTGCCAAAGAAGTAAAAGATGAAGCTCTTGTCTTCACAGCGCAATGTACATTGTTTCAAGTTAAACGAAATTTGCTATTTGTTAAAATTCTGGACATTTGAGCAATTTTTGAAATTATTTTTGGACAAAAATTTCAACACAGAAAATCCAGACATGTCTGGGAAATTATGGGTATATGGCAAGCCTACAATATACATACTTTTTCATCTATTGAGTGCATGTGAACACAGGAAGATTTACAGTATTATCAGATTACTGTAGTTGTTGCTAAATACGTATCTTGAAAAATCTGATTTAAGGGAGTTTTTATAATTAAACTTAGACACCCATGTGGACTAAAAAACATAGGCGTAGTCCACCCACGTGGATTCAAAAACATAGGCGTAGCCCATCTGGGCAACTTGGCAAAGTGTCATTCAGATTTGCATATATTATAAATATTTGAGCAAATTACAACAGCCAAAATCAAAATTGGACCAACTGAAACAACTTCATTACAATTTTTGGGTGGAGTTAGAAACATATATTTGAAAATTAGGAATGTGTAGTGGTAACTCACCATCCCAACTAACCTTAATTTTTGCAAACCTCAAATTGTTGATATTGTAAAATGCACAATTAAAATGTAGCCGTAGCTGCAAAATGTTTTGCGGTAGTAATGTGGGGTAGCTGTGATATGATACTGTGAAGTTTTCGTGTTTCAAACGTGCTTGATGTTGTAAGATTTGCAAGTGCAAATCTGTGCTGAGAAAAAATAGCAATATGCAATGAATTGCATACAACATATATGCAATGAATTACATGTTGCATCCTGCCAAATTTTATTGTTTCAATTTAATGCTGTGAAGTGAAGTTTTCATGAACAGTAGCAACTGTACTATTTATTGCACTGCATAATTCGCTTATGCTAGTGCAGTGCAGTGAAGCACTGCCATTTTTATAAAACATTCTTGATGAGGTTATAAGTCATTTGTCATTGGAATTGTGTATTTGTACACATTCCTTACTAGGTGATCATATAGGCTGCAGTATTTGCGTGTATCAGTCCAATATTGCCATTTTTTCTTAGCATGCTGTGTTCAGTGCACATATTTAGCTGTCTAAACTGGAGTGGATTTTTGGTTTTCATAATGTTACTTTAGAAGCTGTAAACGTTTAAGTAAGTTGTAGTATTTTAAGTACAACACATTGCAGTGAAGATTGCCCAATGTGGAAGGTTAAGCTATATGCTATGTATTAAACTGCCTCCTTTCCCTCTACTTACTGGAGGCTTGGCCTAGTATTTGCAGCAATGTAATACTTTAGATTGTAACGTGATATTTTACTCCTTTTCTACATTGATTGCCATTGTGGCCAACACATATGCACACACATCTATGGTAGAATAGAACAGATTTTAGCTATTAGGATGATTGTGTTGGAAGAATAAGTTTAGAACATATATAAAAACTTGAAACTGAAGATTCTGAACAACACCTTACACGTGTGGTGGCATGAACAGCAATTTCTGGGGGGATTTTATTGTAATTAGCTCACATTTTTCAACACAGTAAATATTACCATTGTTCACATGTAGCTATGCAGAATATTGATTGCTAGTTGAGGTTGTAGTTGTACGGCTTTGAACCCCAGTAACTGAGTGAGTAATTTGTAGGCCTTAGGTAGGCATGCAGAAACCTTGGTGATTTGTTTACAATGGTACATTTTAGTCTTAACCTTAAGGCTTGCTGTTTATACGTTATTTGGGAAAACAAGATCAAATTTGGGCAAAAATTTTTTGCATCCCCAAAATTATGCACTCCCGTACACCTATGGCTGTAGGAGACGCTTACACTTTTCTCAAGATGAGCAAGCTCATCTGTCTAAGATGAGCAGCTCATCCGCTTTGTAGTAATGTTGTAGGGAAAGTCCCATATGCAAAGACTGGCTATTTTTGTGCGATTCAAAACTTATTTTGTCAACTACTGGAACTTTTCTTTATAAAAATTTTATAAAAAAATTCTATCATAATTTTGAAACTTCTTAAAGTTTTATTTCAAAATTTCATCGAACTGAATAACTTGTTTCAATGCATTGTTCTACCATATTTTAGTTGCCGGGCTATAGCCAAAGAGAAGAAACTTACGAAAAAGGAAAAACCGCCAAAGGCGCGAAGATACGCAATGTGCCACACGGATTTCGTGCTGCTTGCCCGCTTGGTTGATCAGCGTACGCAGTACGAAGTGCTTGTGCAAGGGTTATTGGGTCAGTGCTACAGAACACACGAATTCTGTCTCAAGACAAGAAGCATTAATTTTATTTATGGAGAAAAGAAAGCAAGATGTAAATGGTGATGGACCTGTTCGAAAAAAAACGAGCCTGAGATTGGGAGATGGCAAAGGTAAGCTTCATTCGCAAGCTATCCTCAATCCTGTAAATTTTTGGCTTGCTCTGGTCAAGTGTACCACCAACTAGCATAATGATTATGATAATCTAGGCTGGTGTGCAACTCTTCATTTTTTAAAAACTGAGTAGGAGCGTACTTCAATGTAGTGAGGTTTGTCAGAGTGCTACTGTTACAGATTTGTGAGGTTTGTTGGGGAATTGTTGTCAATTAGACCACAAGGCATGCCACAAGGAAGGCTGCAAAATAAGGTATAATTGAATGTAAAGAATGGATGTCTGTCAGGGGGTATTTTGTTAACGGATGTGTGATGATGCAACTGGGGTGGAAAAATAGTTGCCCTGTAAAAGGTGGAGCTCCATAAACAAGCGGAGCTTGGTTGCGGAGGTTTGATGACGTAATCGGAGTCGCTAAAACTGATATTTTGCTTTGAGCAATGAGAACTAAATGGTAGTAAAAATAATTTTACTGCAAAAGGTGATATTGCACTAAAGTAAAAGAAGTCTATTCTGAAGTTTGATAATTTTTTATTATCTGAGTTTCACAACGGTTTGGGGACAAAAAAATAGGTTTCAACAGTTGTGAATGTATAACATTTTTTACAATGCAACTTTTTTCCACTCCGGTTACATCAATAAACCTCTGCAACCAAGCTCTGCTATTTACGGAGCTCTGCCTTTTACAGGGCACTGAAAAATACCTGTTATGCAATGAACAAAGGTAAAAATACAATAGAAAAAATATTTGTTTTTGTAAGTGAATACAATTTTCCCCCACATGCCTAATGCTAATAAGTCACGATGTTTTCTTTTTTATTTTCTTATTTTTCTAACGGTTGAAACCTAAATTTCTGTCTCACTGGAGCTTGTTATCAAGAATATAATAATCTTGTTGCAAGAAGGATGGTGGCTGAAAATAAGCATAGGCTAATAAGAAATAATATTTTTACTAAAGTTGTGATGTCACTACTCATCGCAAAATATCGGTTTTCGTGACTTCGGTTACCTAACTTTATATCCGCAACCAAGATCCTCTACTGACAGATATCTCTTGTACAAGGCACCCAAAATAGGCAATGACTATGAGTATGAATAATGGTGAACAGACATTGGATCCTAATCATTAAACCAAACAAGTGTTCAGTCTTTTCAATTTGAATTAACTCATGTAGTTTGTTAAATGCCCACCCTGCTCACTACTCAGTTGTATAAAACCCAAATGTTTCGTATGTTCTACAGTTGTAAGTTACTGATTTTTTAATTGGCAGTGGCTACTACAGGTCCACCTGTGGACCTTAATATTTGAAACCTTGTTCGTTTGACACCTGTAATGTGATAGTAAAATACAACAAGAATGCAGTAGGCTTGGTAAAAATGTACCTAACGTAAAAGCTAACCCATATAAACCTGAGCTTTTAAACCGTAAAACTAAACCTAACCCCTAAACCTAAAGCCCAAATATAAACAAACTGTAAATCTGAAGAGAAAAGCTTGTGAACTTTTGAAAAAAGTTAAGAAGAACTAGTCCCATGAATTAAACGTGCAACCACTACTTCCAAAATGAAAGTAGCCAAGGTGGTAGCTGAACCAACAGCCATTGGCACACCAGACGTAAATGTTACCATTACACTACCAGGACAGTGCCGTTTGAGTGACAAACTAAGCATTGTATTCAAACCACGTTGTGTGAGGTGGATCTGTAGCCACTTCCTTTTTAATTCAGCCACAACTATGATTTTTTCATTGGTGGGCTAGTGGTAAAAATTGTGATTTCATCATTGGTGGTGATGTCAGCTTTTCAATTATTATTGAATGATGTTGATTTTATATAACTTTTGATAGGCAGTCCTGGTTCACTAAAACAAAAGTAATAATTATTGAATGTCTTCAAAACTAGCCCCACTTCAAAAACAGTCAAACTATGTGTATGACTTTGTGTAATGACCTACATATAGATAAGAATGAAGAATAAAGCTAAAAGTATGCAATGCAGTGTAAGCTGAACAATTCTACAAAAATTAGATGTTTACTGCATTGATCAAAAGCTTTCCTTTTAAAACTGTATATCATATTTAGTTTCTTATTCACAAAAATATTATCTTTTTCAACAGTTCTACAAAATCACTATTAGCACTTAGGTTAATCTTGATTCTATTTAAATGAGAGCTGAAAATGCTTACTTAATTGGTAAAATGTGATAAAGTAGCTTGTTTAACACTGTTTTTTTTAGCTGAGACCTTTTGGTCATTTGTCTCATAATAGCATTAAAACTTGCCATAACAGCATTCACTGGTCTATATTTTCAATCTATGACGAAAAAATGACTGAAAAAACACTAGATTTAATAGCAAAGGGGCTGGTTCTTTGCTGAGAAAAGACTTGCTATAGGTACAAGGCTTGACTTCAGAAATATCTGTTTTCATTATTTAAATCTAATAATAAGTTGCTCTAATTACAATAGTTTGCCATTGAAAGGTTGTGATAAAAATAATGCCCATGTCAGCATTGCAATTAAGTTAAAGTCTAATACTATGAAAAATAATAATGGTGTTTGTAATGTTTTTTTCTGCTTTAATAATATATTAAATAAGCAGTTGTTGCGTGCTGCAATATATAAATTATGTAAGCAGAGATTGCCCTGTTTAGCCTTGTGTTGTTATTGAATGTCTCATCCTACATAGGCGACAAGATTAAGGTTTCTACGGGTGTGTGAAATCCATGATGTCAAAGCCTGCTTACATGAGTAAAATAATATCAGTTGAAATTTCCCAAAGCGGCTCTCACCATATTGTCTATTTTATAGGCAACTCACAGTTATTCGATCACTCATAATTTTTTCAAAACTTTTAGAACATGTTTACAACATACGAAACTGGAATCACGAAAAGTTGAAAGCACACAATTACCTAAAATTATTTATGATAGCTATAGCCCTATCAATCCAAACATACAACAATCTTTCAACAGTTGGTCTATCGCAGTGGAATGAATAGTTAGTAAATAACAAAAATTCAACCTATGTTGAGTCATTGTAGATCGGAGAAAATTTTAGTGCGATGAAATGCACTAAGTGTTTCCTCTTCCTCATAGGTAATACAGGACAATGCGAAATACATGCACAGCAAACACCTGAAACCTGAAAACAAAAGTTCAGTCACTTGTCTTTATGGTTTGCAGATTTGTAAAGCCTTTTTTTCTGAGCTGCAACATATGTAAGAATAAGTGGTTATTGTTGCTGTAATTGTGTGAAAAAGTTTGCGAAATATCAGTCTTGTTTATCTCATTGATTTACAATTTTCTTTATGAAATGTCCTGTGTATATTATTCTTCTAGGAAAGGCAACGTTTGCGAGATGATGAATGCTTGGTGTGTCCTAGATATTTATTTCCAGTTTTAGGGTTTATTGCTCTTGTATATGTTCTTATTACAGACCAACCTGTGTTGTTGTACAAGTTGCTTCAATCACATTTAGATGAATGGAAGAGACCATCTCTGCAAAACATAGACACAAATACAGAGCCTATAATATTCCAACAACTGGATGTTGATCACTATATTGATGACTGCCAAGTTGATGGAATGCCTACAATCCGCGGTGGCACTGCTCCTGTGTTAAGAATGTTTGGACTTACAATGGAAGGCCACAGTGTTGTTTGCCATGTACATGGTTTCCTTCCATATTTTTATGTCAAAGCCATGACTGGTTTTCAGGTATTGACATAGACCAAGTGGGAATTTTGGTTGGTGTTCATTTTTTCTATTTCAGTAGCACACAGTGGCACAAGTTGCAATGAGGTAACAGTTTTTAAGAAAATTTGTATTTTCATAATGAAAGTTTCACACAAAACAGTTCAATATATTGGTATCTCTTTGCTGTGACAGATAAAAAAGGCCATTTATTTTTAGTTTTGGTATTGCTGCAATTTAAAATTTGCTTGCGAGTATAGTTGTACTGCAATGATATGAATATCTGTGCTTGAAATGTTTTTGACTTTGATTTTTTTTATTACCACTGACTGATTTTCATCTGAATCTAAACCAAGCAACTAATGCATGTAGAAAGAACAAAATAATATTAGTCTCATAGTGGTTAGTCCATGGCAAGTAAGTTTAATCAGGGAACTTTGAAGGTTATAGCTGGGTCATAACTCGGCTGCTGTCACTAGCACCAGTGTAATTTTCTGCTCCAGCAAGAAGGACATAACTTTACCAATAGAAATTTTAAGAAACGTTGCTGGGCATAAGATCTAAGCGGATGCATGAAGTTGCATAGTTTAAATTAAAAAAATTATTATTCAAGGTGTTTAGCTTGTTTTATAGCACAAAATATGTACATAATATCAAGTGATATACCTTTATAAAAAATTTTGTTGCTTTGAAACTTGTGAGGTGTACATACACATTATGATAATGTTAAATGAAAATGTTCTTTATGCCATTTTTGTTTGATAGGCTGGGCACTGTGATGAGTTTTGTAAAAGCCTTAATGCCGTTGTGCTCAATGAAATGCGGGGAAACAAAGATGTAACCACAGCTGTTTTCAGCGTTGAATGCTTTCAGAAACAAAGTAAGTTGTCAAGAATACATGTCATTATAATCAAACATCTGGTGAAGCTTGTTTTTTCCATGTATTGTTGATATATTGGGGAGTACAGTGAGTTCATTTTTTTGTCCAAGTTATAATCATTGAGACATGTTCAAGAATCTGGTTACTCAAAAACAAAATTCAGTTGCGCATACTTTGTCATGCCATGAGCAGTAGTTTTCAAACTTTTATGGTCTGAGCGACGTGTTCACGTAAACACTGTCGGTTAATCACTTCATGGCTCTACCATATGTTGTGAAAGGCATGTGCCATTTTTTCATGTTTGGAATTCTACACTTTTTGGAACATAATATATTTGTTAAAAACATGAATGTAGAAAGGTTATATGTCACGGGTGGCTAAACTGCAGCGCCGGCTGTTTGAACTTTTGCATGCAGCTCTTTGAGCTTTCTAACAAATTATATATTTGTTTTTTAATTCTATTGCAAAGTGTAGAAATATTGTAAAATGGTACTGTGGTAGCTAGCGTGCCGTACAATATTACTTTTGCAAGTCATCCAAAAATAATCATGATGTCATACAAGCGTAGATTGCAAATAAATTTGTTTTTAGATTTTTATGTTGTAGCTCTTTATAACTTGGGTTTTACGATATACGGCTCATACACAGAACAGGCTTGGCCAACCCTGTTATATATGGTCGTCACATGACACTGTATGTTCAAAATAGCTCTGTGGCTCACTGCTGGGCCATGGCCTACTTTGAAAACCAGTGCTCTACTGGAATTTTGAGCCTGTGCAGGCACTGGCCCACAACGTGAAAAGCACTAAAAACTGTGTTTGGTAATTAACTTAGGTGTACATGCGGAAGCAGGCTAGCATCCAGCACTTGTAGCAACGTAAAATATAGGTTGACTTTGCTTTAAACATAGTCAATTGTCTTATGTTCAAATATTTTGGCTGTGATTTAATCGGAGTAATTTCTTGGTTACTGTTTTGGCTTTTTGTTATTGAAATTAGGACACTAAACTTAGGTTTAGTGCGTTGGTTAACTTAGCTTCTGATGATGTAAAAAGTTAAAAGTGAATGGGCTTTGTGTTATGTGTAGACGACAGCAAATATTTTGTTGGTAGTAGCTTTGCATGAAGCTGTATTGTTTGAGCTACATATTTTTTGTTGACTTTGCAGATATGTATGGCTACAGCAGTGCTGGCCCTAGCACGTTTTTGAAAATCACAGTCGCAGTTCCAAAGCTTGTGGCAACAACGAAGCGAATGCTAGAAACCGGATTTCGAACGCCCACATATCCCGAGCATTGCTATCAAGCATTTGAGAGCTTTATCGACTTTGAGATAAGGTAAGATGCAGATGTGTTTTTTTTAAACATTTTTACTTGGTCCTCATCCTCAAAAAGTACAATAGACACATTGAGACTTCTAGAACTGGCGTTTCTGGCCATGCAAAGTAAGTCGATCTATATGCTGGTCGTTATCGATGACAACGCCACACCTTAGTTGTGCATGCACAATGTACATCTAACTTTTAAATAGGTCACGTACTGGAATAAATAAGTTCTTTGGAGCAAATGGATTTTTAAAGTGTTTACAGTGCTGTTCAAACCTTTGCAATCTTCATTACCTGCCAATACTTACGTCATTTACATAGAAAGTCTACACTTTCTGGCTATTGTTGGTAACCGCGGCTGTGCGTTTTGTTGAGGTTCATGGCGGACACAGGAGTAGTGGGGTGCAACTGGATCGAGTTAAAACCGCAAAAGTATCGGATCAGGAGCGAAAAAGACATGACATCATCGGCTCAGATTGAAGTTGACGTCGTGTGGAACGACTTTACCAGCCACGCTCCAGACGGGGAGTGGCAGAAAATCGCTCCTTTGCGAATTCTCAGCTTCGACATTGAGTGCGCCGGAAGAAAAGGTATATTTACAGCGTTAGATTTGAGGTGACTCCCGTGACGTTTTCCGCCGAAACAGTCGAGATAGAGCACGATAGAAGTACAATGTAGTGGGTGCAAAACAAGCTGCATTGTAAGCAACAACGCGAAAACCACCATGGTACTGTACTTGGTGGACGATCCAGCATATTTTACACCTTTGCTCTAGAAATTGACGCTGTCTGTTTTGTTGCTTAAAGCTGTTTTTTTTTGGTCATAGATAGATCGAAATTTTTTTGAAATGACCGAAAAAAAAATTAAGTCATTTCGGTCAGAATGTCTGGGAATAGAGGCTAATGAACGCTGTTACGGCAAGATTTTATACAACTGTGAGACAAATGACCGATATGTCTCAGTGGGCAAAACATCTCAGCAAAAAACGACCGAAATGTCTCAGCGAGAAGAAACCCAGGCTTAAAGTGAGCTCAGTTTTTACTTGCTGTACCTTGTTCAGGTATTTTTCCGGTGCCAGAGGTTGATCCCGTGATACAGATTGCTTCGATGGTTAAATATCAAGGCAGCAAGGAAGATGCTTTCATAAAAACCATTTTCACATTGAACAGTTGCTCTTCAATCGTCGGATCGAAGGTACTATCTTTCGAAACGGAGAAGGATCTCTTGCAGGTAAGATATGGGTGAGTTGTGTCTTTAGCAATAGAGCACGCACCGATACGTGCGACACCACCAAAGAACATCTCATTCTAGTGTTTTTTTCGTCTGCCATTCCGATTTTTAAGCTTTGAGGACCGCGAGAGCGGCTGATGCATTGTCGGCCGTAACTCGCCGACCGATCGCGCTAGAGAGCCAATGAAATTACATAAGATGCAGAATCTTTTGTACTTTCTGATAAACAAACAACAGGAGGTGCCTTTATATTTGCAATTTTGCATGGCAGTGTGACGCATGACACACTGTCATGTGTAAATGTACCTGTTTTTTTATTTACCAGAAAAAAACAAAAATCCGCATCTTATGGTTCTTCATTGACTCTCTAGCGCAGTGGTTCTCATACTTTTTGAGATCGCGTACCACCTGATGTTTTTTTAATGTTGGAGTGTACACGCCTGGTTTCAGAAGAACGTAAGTTGCTCAAATGTTCTTAAGATTAATATAGCACATAAACGAATTAGCAACATTAGCATAACACACGAACGAATTATAACACAAACAAATTAACAAAGCTTTTCGAATATGACAGGAAAGCTGCTCGCGTACCACCTGAAAAGCCCTCGCGTACCACTAGTGGTACGCGTACCACTGTTTGAGAACCACTGCTCTAGCGCGACCGGTCGGCGAGTTATTGCCTCAAACGCCTAAGAAGTTTTGGGATTTCCGCGGTGCTTATAACGGGCTGTGACCACTGGTAATAACTGGATGTGTGTTCTGTGCCTAATACTGTTTGAATGGCTATGAATAGAGCACTTCGTTGACGCTGCATTTGGGTTTTTTCTCTAAAAAAAAGACTCATATTCAAGTCTGAAAATTTGTATTTTGAAGTTAGAACAAACGTAAAAAAACGTGTGTACCTCTGCAAAAGATCGTTCCTGCAATACCAATTGTAGTAATAACTAATAACAAAGGTTTGTTGATAGTTTTACTAGTACGCTTTCGCTCAAGCAGCATAAAATTAAGTCGGTTGCGTAACTATCATGGTGTATTGTCTTGCTGGTACTTCGTTACGATATCTGTTTACTTTCGAATTGGCGCTTTGGTCCTGAACAGTGATTGCAATTGCAGGTTTGAATACGAAACGGTAACAACAACATGAAACCTTTGAGTGGCTCAATATCAAAGTACATCTGCATTCTTTCACCGCGGTTATTTTTTAACCACTCGTTCCTTATTGAAAAGATAGAGTTGATTTATGCCGACGTATGCGCGGAAGTTTCAGCGACCAGTGGCCTGCTCGCTGTTGCGATAAACTTAAAGTTTGTCAGAGCATTGTTTCCTTTCAAAGGCAATACTTTTTCGCATTGTCAGGCCTTCTCCGACTTCCTGACTGCTGTGGATCCTGACATTTTAACTGGTTACAACATTCAGAACTTCGACTTGCCGTACCTCATCAACAGAGCCAATCACTTAAAAGTTATCAAGTTTCCTTTTCTGGGAAGGCGAGTATCGGCTGCGCCACAGCAGCCAGCAACATTGCCAATGACACCTGCAAGCGCTTTTTCTGTCCCTTGTTGTGTGCAGTTGCAAGTGATCTGTAGCGCGCAAAGAAACGAACCTATTTCTGGCTTTTGTCCGAGTTTTGATGACTTCTTTCTGGCAACTTTAAAGAGGAGGTCGAATGATTCGAACTTTGGTGCCAACATTGCCATGCTCATTGTACTTTCAACTAGATGGCAAATATGTTCTTACGTAGGAGCAAGACCGATATATCATCCATTTTTGATCAAGTGGCTTTCACCGCATGTTGTTTTCAGACTGTCGATCCTGCCAGAAAAAGTAACTTATCGTTGTTTTTGAAAAAACACCAGCGTTGGCCTCTTAGTGCTGAGTCATGGCTCTGTTGGTGCTGAGTCATGTCTCATATTCCACCTTAAGCCTGCACAAAATGTTTGGTTTTAGGCTAGCAACAGTATTTCTTTTGGGATACCGCCTCTCGCAGCAGAAAACGACCAGATATTCTGAAACTTTGGCTGTCTACTCCTATGCCCCAGTGAATGCTCAATATGCGATTTCAAGAGATTTTTCTTGAACCGGTTTCAATCTGGCTGTCACAGGATCAAATTGAGCGTGACCAAGGTCAAAGAAACAAAGTTTCAATCAAAGCAGATGGGGAGCAGAGAGCTGAAGCACATTAACATGGAGGGTCGAGTTCAATTCGACGTGTTGGTGGTGAGTGCCTTGTATTTCAAGCAACATTAACCCGGATTGATTGTCGTTATGATTTTCATGCTTTTTTGTGATGTACTTGATTTTGGTCTCAGACGTGACAGGGATGGGAAAAACAGAAGGCGAGAAAACTCTGGTATGAAAAATCACAAGTTTTCCAAGTATTTCGTTCCTGTGCAGCCAGAAAGCTTTGCTACGTCGGTACCGAATATATTAACAACGGAAATATCTTGCAAACTTTTTGAAGAATAAAAATATTAGGCAAATGCTGTTATCACTGCACGGCCTTTTGCGGCCACGCACATCACTGGAACGTCAAAAACCTGATTGTTGTGATCAAACAATTCGCTATCCATTCGTGATAGACAGGTAGTTGCACTCGCTGCTTTGTAACATACCGATTACTTTAAACAAATAAGAATGTTTTTCGTTGCAAACGCTCAAACGTCATTTGCTACAGCAGTGCTAAATTGACTGGTTGCAAATTGACGATTCAGTGAAGAAAGTGCGTTTAGATCATAACTTCAACAGCTTCACGTTTCGAATCTCGCGCTTTGAGCGGTGGCACACGTGATAACCGGAGTGTCTTTTCGCAGCCTCGCGGTCTTACTGGGTCCGTGTTGACAAGCTTGTTAGCGTTAAGGAAAAAATCAAATTGTTGTTGTTGTTTGAGTCGCGGTTGGTGTCTTGGTTCACAAGCCCGTCATTTTTGTTGATCTGATCCAACGTCCAATCACTATTCTGATTTTCTTCTCTAATCGAAGCAATACGCGACGCTTGTGAAGTAACGTAATGTAGGAACTGACGAGCGCGTTTACTGGACCAACGGATTAAAACAAAGGATTTGTACTCACAAACGACTTGAAATGTTTCGAAGCATGTGCTTGCACTGGTTGCCGCGTCTTTAATTGGAACATCCGACGCTGCATTCCAGGCTTTGCTGCGGGAGCAGAAGTTACGTTCCTACACTTTAAACGCTGTCAGTTTCCATTTCTTGGGCGAACAGAAAGAGGACGTTCATCATTCAATCATCACCGAACTGCAGAACGGCAACGAACAGGTTGTTGCCGGATAGACTTTTGACTTTACGTAGAATGACTGTCACGGTCAGGGGTGTGCAACCCGTGGCCCGAGAACTGTAAGTTTTGTGGCCCGCGGAAAACTCCAGATTTTAAAGGGTATTGCCGCTCTTCCGCGGGTGGCCAGCGACCTCAGAGCTGGACACATGCAGCTGTGGTTCGTGGACCAAACTGGTTATATTAATTTGGCCCGGCAGTGTTGCATGGTTGCACACCCTTGGTCAAGGTGGATAGCGCAGCGAATATTTATCGGTTGGAATAAGTTTAATCGTAACCTTACAGCAGGGGCGTCAAGATGACAGAATATTTTCGGTGAGCAAATTTTTAGATAAATTGTTGTAATACTTAAACTTTTCATTCCGATGTGTTTGAACCATTCGATTTTGTCTTCCAGGTGTTCTCACTCTTGTCTAAAATTCGTTAGAATTTACAAAAAAAATTTGGCTGTCGGAGTAAAATAACAATAACCTGACTTGAATTGCTTCGAGTTATGAGCGTTCCGCCATCGGACAATTTCTGCTTTGCTCTATTCCAGTCTCGCAGACGACTGGCCGTGTACTGCCTGAAGGACGCTCTTCTTCCACTCCGCTTGCTCGACAAGCTGATGTTCATCATAAACTACATGGAAATGGCCCGAGTCACCGGAGTGCCTTTGTCCTACCTACTCACCCGAGGGCAGAGCATCAAGGTTATTTCGCAACTGCTGAGAAAGGTGGGATGTTACGTTTTCTTTTTCTTTCCAAGTAGATCAGATCTGTGTTTAGCAATGGTGTTTAGAGCTCGACCGATGCATCGGCATGCCGGTATATGTCAGGCGATATAGCGATGTTGCCGACGTATCACATCGGCAAAATTGCGCCGATATATATATGTCGGCAATATTTTCTCATAAAAGATACTACGTTGTTGTTCTGCGCGGGAAACCCAAGTTGCTGCTTCGTTGCCAACGTTCGATTTGCTTTCGAGCAGCTTTCGTTTCGACCACCAGTGTTGTTGAAACAACGTTTTTTTCGCTTGAAATTTGAGGTAAATTAGCGTGTATGATTAATGCCGCTTAATTTTAGTTTATTAGTTACTAATCGACTTTCGTTTTTGCGGCGTTGGTGAGACTTGCCAGTGTTGGAAAGTTTGCAAACCCGAATAATTCCGCCGTGCAGCAAACTGTTTCTTAGGTTAACTCTCAATTTTTGCTTTTCTACCTGCTGTGTTTGGTAGTTCGCTTATTGTGATTAAACAATAGCGCTGCTGTCAGAGCAGCGTGCTGCTTAGTTGCGAGAAACTGTGCGTGCGAATAGTGATTCGCACGAGCAACTGTCAAACGCGCACACGCAAGTTTGCAAGTTCCTCACGGCAGCCCGGCACGAGATATTTCCGGAACGTTCTTTTCTTTCTGTCGGCGAGCTGCTGCGACAGTTCCTTCGTCAACACTTGACTTCTGTGCCTGCCAGACGCGCGAGGAAAACCTCCTCATGCCCGTCATCCCCACCAGCAACAACGACGAGTTCGCCGGGGCGACCGTGATCGAACCGCTCAAGGGCTACTACAACATGCCGATCACAACCCTCGACTTCTCATCGCTCTACCCTTCAATCATGCAAGCACACAACCTCTGCTACACCACGCTGCTGATGAAGGTCAGTGCGGGAGCGCCAACTCGCGGCGGCGGAAGCGCATCTTTCCGAGATGTCTGCCTCGCGTGAAGCGCAACTGCGAAGCTTCAGCACACGCCGCGATGCGTGAATTTAAATGATTTGCGGCTTTCATGAGACTTCGGACTTTACAAACTGAAGCCAAGTGTGTGGGCTGCGGGCCCTGTGCAGACCTCAGTAACGTTCTTATTTTGTTTCAACTTCTGCACTGTCAGCTCATTTTTTGAAATGCCAGCTCCCAGGCTCGTTGTTTACAATGGGACGATAGAATTAACTCATTTGTCGGAAGATTTGTTTGACCACAGCCTGGCTTAAACGTAACTCGATCGTTTTTTGTTTTTTTTTGTAGAATTCTAAAGAACGCGACAAATTGCAACCAGACCAATTCATCAAGACGCCATCTGGTGACTACTTCGTGAAATCGAGCGTGAGGAAGGGTTTGCTCCCCCAGATCCTGGAAAGCTTGTTGACTGCGCGACGAAAGTAGTTCTTAATTTCTTGTCTGTTATTTTAATGCTTTTCTATTTTAGTACAAGTCTTGCACGTTTCCTATTTTTTAGCAGCTAACATCTGCTCGAAAGTCGTTTAGAAAAGTTGGCTTTCGCGCAGTTAGCCTCTGTTCTTATTATATTGTTTTGATAAACAACTGTGCGAATTTTATTTCTCCTGTGTTTTATGCATTGTATGTTGTATTTTCGTACATGAAAAAACCACAGCTTTGGTTGCTGCTTCCCTTTACCTGGTCACTTGCAGATCGGTTACTTTGAAATGCAGCAAACTCTGAACGATACAAAACGCGCGTTTCTGCTCTATCGCCCACAGCGCCAAAGCGATGATGAAAGTCGAGACGGACCCCTTCAAGCGTAGCGTGCTCGACGGTCGACAGCTGGCCTTGAAGATCAGCTGCAACTCGGTCTACGGCTTCACAGGCGCTCAGATCGGAAAGCTGCCGTGCTTGGAAATATCGGGGGTGAGTGCAGGGGGCGTTGTGTCGCCTGAGCTTGCTGTTTCGCGATCAGGGCTGAAACATTCCGGTGATGTAACGCAGAGCGTCACGGCTTTCGGCCGGGCGATGATAGACCAGACGAAGCAGCACGTCGAGGCGCAGTACACGGTCGAGAACGGCTACGCTCACGACGCGAAGGTCATTTACGGCGACACCGACTCGGTCATGGTCAAGTTCGGGGTGTCCACGGTCAAGGAGAGCATGGCGCTCGGTCAGGAGGCGGCCAAGTTTGTGTCGGGGAAGTTTGTCAAACCAATCAAGCTCGAATTTGAAAAGGTTTGCATAGAAGCACTTGTGTGTGTGTGTGTGTGTGATGTCAACAAAAACAAAAATCTTGCCCCCTAAAAATGTAATTTGCCCTCAAAACTTTGACACCTGGCTACGGGCCTGGTTGGAAAAAAAATTCCAGTGGTCTTTTCCAAGAAAAAGAAATTTCTGAGAGGCCAAAACGGTCTCTCTAATTTTTTCTACTGTCTCTCAAAATACGATAGAAAAACGCTGTACTTTTACCACTAAATACATAAAAAAAACTCTTTACGACCATCTCGATCCTTAGATAAAATCGTTGCCGTCTCCTAAAATATCTTAACGGTCACCAAGGTAAAACTTTAAAATGCCCTACTGAACCCTTTGCGATTATTCGTGGTGAACGTTTGCTGTTTCTGATTAAAGCAACATCGGTGACGGTCACCGTTGTGGCGTCGTATATTTGTTAAATGCTCACTGGTGACTGCTGGTGGTCCTCCAAACCAAAGACTTCACTACTTTGCACCCATTTACGTTATCTGCTGAAAAATAAAAGAGAAATTATAATAAAATTGTCGCTTTCAGAGAAGATGACAATTCGCAAACAATCTTCTCTACAGACAGTAAATTACGGTCGCTGCCAAGCAAGCAACCTAATTTTAAGTTTAGTGTAAACCACTAACAACTCATTTGTCTGAAGCTAGGAACATTACTATTTAACACCTAACTTTCATGGCAGCTTCTACTTCATCAATCTTTTCAAGTTATTTCCGTCGATCCTAGGTTTACTTCCCGTACCTGCTGATCAACAAGAAACGGTACGCCGGCTTGTACTTCTCGTCCAGTCCTGACGTTCATGACAAGATGGACTGCAAGGGCATAGAGACTGTGAGGAGGGACAACGCACCCCTCACCGCCAATCTGATCAACACTTGTTTGCGCAAGCTGCTGATTGACCGGTAAGTTTACATTTCACTCTCTGGAGAGTTGAAGTCGGCGCCTTTTACGACTTCCGGTAAAGCGGGATTTGCAAAGCGCGCCAACGCTTATCGTTCCCCCCAAACGTAGAATCACGTCACATCGCAGTACCTGCTGGAAATACAATTCGCTGTAGCCAGTTTCTGCCGTGCTGTTTCGCATTTCGTCAGATTGCCAACGTAATGACTGAAAATATTCCGCGTTCGAGATCCGGGCTGTGCACAAAACATTTCTCCGCCTTGGGACAATCGCATTTGGATTTATTTCAAAGCAACATGTCTTCCCATTGTCGTCGTTTTTTGGCTTCCCCGCACAGCTCCGCAGCGTTAAAAAACAACTGAATGCCAATTATATATAAGATGGTGACACGAAGAAGTCCACTGTCAATAGAGATCAGCATATATGCAGTTTCTTGAAGAGTTTCTGTTCATATTCAATAATCAGTGATCCCAATGCCGCCGTCGAACACGCCAAGGAGGTCATATCTGACTTGCTGTGCAACCGGATCGACATCTCGCAACTGATCATCACCAAGGAACTGACGAGGTCAAAAGAAGAGTACGCCGCGAAACAGGCGAGTCTGGCAGTCGTACCCGCACTCCGTGAAGTTTGCCGCTTCACGCTCCGAGTTCTGAGAGATCTTTTTCGTCTTGCTTGCCGTCAGTCATCACTTGCTGAAAGCTTTTTTTTGCCATGCTTAAGATTTAGAAATAGATTAACTGTTATATTTGGCAACTGGCTTGCACTAGTAGTTTTCGGCTAGATTACTTGAAACTTTCGATTCCAAAACGCTTTTGACCAGTGATGTAAAGGCAGGGTCTCCAAACTACGGACCCCGGGCCAAACCCGGCCCGCGAAGCCGTTTCATCCAGCAGCAAAGATATTTTGTCAACAATGAAAAAATAACATGGTTACGAAAAATTTATGAGTTTGGAAGAATGCAACATATCCCGAAACAATCACATTACGTGAGATGTCCGGCCCTCGAACTGTTGTGTAATAGCTTATGTGGTCCTCGGAAAAAAGTACGGAGACCCTGATTTAAAGGAACAAGTTAAAGCTGAAACCCTAACGTTCAGCCGTTGGCCCCGTTACAGCGTAAACCCGAACAAGTTGCGCCTTTTGTTTGATCTTGTACTGTTGTGGTGTTAAGGAACTTCGTTGTCAGCACACTGAGCGTGCTGTTTGTGTGTGTTCTGTGTAACCTTATTGCGGCGCTTGTGTCATGAATGTATGGCCATTTTTTATGACTTAAAAAGCTTGATAATATGACTTTATTTTCCAGAAAATATGACTTTATATCACCAAACAAAAAGAACATATACAACTACCGTTCATTAAAGCATAAGAGATGGCCGCCCCATGGTTTGTTGAAGCCCTCTAAAATAAACAGCTCAAAACATGAGCATAACACATGGTAACACATGGTTTGGTTTGAAGCAAATTGAAAACATGAATGGACATTAGTTCGTTTATTTGTGGCAGCAAGAACATGCATTTTTAGGCAGTGTATTACATTCCATCGAACTAACTTGGTTCACCTACGCCTTCGCCAACATTCGCAGGGTGCCCATGTGGGTTCGGTTTGTAGGATGCAGCTTGGACCTAGTGATATAGTACTGATATTTTGAGATTGTTTTAATGGTTTCGTTATTGGAGTAGGTTGAAATTATGCAAAAATATGACTTTATGACCTAACACAGAAAATATGACTTTTTAAGACTTTATAACTTTTGTTATAGACTTCGTAGGGGTGCAGGTTTTGTTTCAAAATTGGTTTCATAACTCCCTGAAGCACAGAAAAAAAATATGGCTTTTATGATATTGAATAGCCCTTGTCACAAGCAATCAGTGACGTGGCGTGCCTTTAGCGTAGTACTCGCGTGTTGCCAAGGGTTAACGCGCATATGTTAATGAACAAGCACCGATGCGCTGATTTGCTGTTTCCAAGTTTCTTGTGCCCTAATGCAACCATGGTTTGGCGCTGCAAAACTTCACTGTTGGAAAATCACTCCCCCAAAAAAGCACCTAAACTTGGTGGGCACAAAAACTTTCTTATCCAACAGAACCGTCGTGACTGGTTATGTAGAAGAACACCAAAACCATTTGGCAAGGCAAAGGTTATCGCCAATCCTCTGTTACTTTCCAATTGAAAAATAAGATAGAAAGGAAAATAACACTGTGCGAAAGTTTCTCCATGGAAGAGTCCGTGCGTTTGCTATTCCTTTTTGCTTTATTGCGGGACTGACATTTAAAGCGTCGAGTGCATTGCTGAACGCCCTGAAGCTCTAGAGAACGACATTAATGCTAGTGCAGAGAAAATAGCTTCCTCCTAGCAGTGGCGTAACTAGAGGTTTGAGCCAGGGAGTGAAAGGTTAGCTGAAGAAGGCCCACTGGTCACCGTACGGGGACCCCCAGCCAAACTCAGAAAAGTTAAGAAATGATAGTTAATCTCTGGGTGTCGTGGATGTCTATACTAGCTAAAAAAACAAAAACAGACACAAAAAAAACAACGTAAAGAATACTAAATATCAAAATGTCAACTAGAGGAGCCCCAGTTTTTACATTTACCTTGCCAGGGGGGCCGTTCCCCCCCCTTGCCCCCCTGTCAGCTACGCCACTGCCTCATAGACAAGTTTAAAGTTGCAAACGCAGGATTTCGCTCTTTAAACATTTCATCAACTTTATCGTACATTCTCTCGCTTACGTCCAGAAATAACAGATGGACGTTTATCGTTATGTCACGGTCGTTTGATAAAAGCTACGTCGTCTTGGCAGTGAAACCCCAGCTTGAGCTGATCCAGGCTTTAGTTGCTTTTCATGTGACGCAGGCGCACGTCGAACTCGCCGAGCGAATGAGAAAGCGCGACGCGGGCAGCGCCCCCCAGCTCGGCGACCGCGTCCCGTTCGTGATCGTGTGCGGCGCTAAAGGTCAAGCGGCTTATTTGAAGTAAGTTGTTGACAAGGCACGAGAGTTGTTGTTGCGTTACCGCTGCTGCCTCAGCGAAAAACAGTAAACAGATCTTCGCGTTTTGGAATTCACTAGATAGTTCTGAGATGATGTTTTCCACCAAAATCTTGTTTCAGTGATAAACGAATTTTTAACAACCTTGGTAAACGTTTTGAGAAGTGTTGCCGTGCATTTCTTTCGCTTAAATAAGACTTAAATATCTGTATGCTTTTTTTTTCTCCCAGAAACAAGTTTATATTGTGTCATGAGATTTTAAGTTAATGATATTTTATTTCGTAAGCTGCTAAATATTCGGGATGCATTGAGATCAGGGGCGTAGTGGGACTGATCTCAATGCAACCCGAACGCGTGGGAACGCGTGGAAAAGGCGCTCTCACACTTCTTTCATGGTAACCGGACTTGAAGATGAGTATTTTTACAGTAACGATAAGCTGTTTTCGTTTCCAGATTTTCGGGGCGTTGCGTACAGCGTTGGCTGTGTAAACTCACCGTAAATAATAGATTGCGCATGGGTTACGTATGTGTGACGTTTTCAGGGGTTTTGTGACGCCAAATGGTTAGCGTTTCTCCCTTCCGGATAATCACGCCGCCACAACTTTGAATTTGCCGCATTGTTTTTGGCCGTTCATGCTTCAAAGATATTCCGCACGATAAAACAACTGAAAAGTTCACATGTTTTCAGGACGTGACAAGCTGCTGATTTAGATGCTTGTTTCTGTTTCGGTTCTACCTGAAGCGCTTCAGACATTCGCGACCATTTTTCTTTGAAAATGAGCAGCGATGCAAAATTTAAATTAAAAAAACGAGCGTTGACGCTTCTATTGTTTGACAAACGGAAAACTTGACCTGGCCTGTTGCGACGCTCACTCCCTCTTCGCTTCAGGTCGGAGGACCCGATCTACGTGCTGGAAAACAACCTGCAGATCGACACGGAGCACTACCTCAAGCACCAGCTCAGCCAGCCCCTGCTCCGGATATTCGAACCGGTCCTTGGCGAGAGCAAGGCTCAGTCTGTTTTGCTCAGTAAGCAGTGTTGTGAGAAATAAGTCCTTGTTGTCGAACCTTGGTCTGGCGCCACGCCTCCCGTGGGGGAGGCTTCCTGCTGACGCGCCGCATCGCGCCCGAGCTGAAATAATACGTCAGACGATGACGCGTTGACTTGAGCGAACAAGGTTTGAAAAGTTCGCGGCGCAAAGCAGATTGAGTCGAAATGTTCCGATGCCGCAACGATTGTTGCGTCACAATAAAGATGTCCAGGTCTGATGACAAACTTCATCCCACCGTCGAATGGCCGTGATACGTAGGACTGGGTTCAAGTAACAAAAATGTATTGTTTAATTAATACGCGATTTCGTAACAGATTACTTATGTAACTTAAGTAATTCAAGCAAATTAGGAAAATTGACATTTAGACATAAAAAATGCAGCATATGAAAATCAGTGCAATTTTTTAATCACATAATGGGCGGTTCAGCCAAAATTCGCACCGGCTTGCCACGATTCAATTTAATGGAACTTGGCTCTAGCTTCATTACGATGACAATCAACAATTGTGACTCACAAAGCGCTCTGCACAGACAAGAAATCTATTCGCCTCAATGGCTTATTTTATGTGTGATGATGCATGACATGTGTATTATTGTGTTTACAGCAACATACTTGGCTTCTAAACTTTTAACTTTTCTAAAAGCAAATTACTGGTACTTGAAATATTAAGCAATGGCAAAATTACTTAGTCAAGTAATAATTAAAGGTTTTCAAGTAAGTAATCACTTACTTGAACCGAGCCCCACGTGATAATTGCAACTGCCAACACCAAGTTAAACCTTGTATGTTAATGGCAAGTCGTGTTGGATTTTATTGGAAATCCGTTGTCGCTGACGATATCACTCGTGGTCATTTATGACCTGGCTGGCGAAATATTCGCGAGCGCCTGTGCGAAGCGGCCGTAAACGGTGTTGTCGCGGTTTTGTCCAGAAACCGCCTTTATTGTAATTCAGAGGGAGACCACACGCGCGTAAAGAAAGTTGTCTCGTCGAAAGTCGGCGGTCTCATGGCGTTCGCCAAGAAACGCAACACATGCATCGGGTGCAAGGCCGCTCTGCCGCACGATGGCGCCGTGTGCACGTATTGTGAAGAGCGGGAGTCGCAGATCTATCAAAAAGAGGTTGGTTTTGAACGAAACTCTTCTTAACTAAAGGTAACTGTTTGAGACAAAGCGACTGAGTTTTGTTTCCTGCACGACCCATGCATTGCGCGCGTTATACGGCACGTAAAGTAGTGAGATGACGTGTATTCAACGCTACACAGAGCGCTGGTGCTCGGGCGGGCGCATGAACCGATGTGAAGACTGGAGTTGGATTTTACAAGACTGCAAAGAAGTTAACCAGCTGGCTATCTGTTGGCCAAGCGAGGCGTCAAGAACAAACATAACCTATTCAAACACCCCTCAATGTAAAGGGCAAAACCTTGTGCGTCGTAAATGATTGACAGCTTTACTGTCAACTGGCACCTGTCGTCTTGAAGCCTTTGCCAGGCAACGGGGCGGTCGCTTCCCTCCCCCCTCCGCTTCGTTGGCGACATCTTCTGCCCTTCTGCAGCTAGTGAACTATTCGATAAACGTTGTGCCTTAACATCTACAGTATAAACGATCACAATACAGCTGTGCCTTCTGCTCGAGTTGTTTATGTCACCTATACGCAAATGCTGCAGTTCAATTGAAACTATAGTTGATGAAGTCGTCACAGTAACTAAACTTGTTGATCACCCCTGTATTATATTTCGATGTTAACCTGCGAACTTTTGCTGGTTACACCTCGTTACTCGCAGATCGCCAAGCTGTCCGCGTTGGAAGAGAAGTTCTCCCGGTTGTGGACGCAGTGCCAGAGGTGCCAAGGTTCGTTACACGAGGACGTGATTTGTACGAGGTGAGTGAGTGGAATGGCCCAGTCGCTCCAGATAGATCCTTCTTACGTTCAGAAAGAGAAGGACACAAGTGCTGCTAGATTTTAGTTATTAGAAGAAAATAATTGCTTTTGAAGCGTGGTGTGCCGGATGCAGATCGAGAATATTTTCGGTTTGCTTCTTAAAAACGTAGTCGTTGTATGGAAAAAAATAATATTTAAAACTTGCTTTTTCCGCGACCGTCCATCGAGCAAGTTTCTCGGGTCACGCGTAATGTCCGCGTCGCATGTTAATAGGATTCTCATTTGCCTCTGATGTTGGCAAATCTTGTGCGCTGTCTCGTTGGTTCCTTTGCTAATATTGTTATCGGTACAGTTCATAGATATATTGACGATTCACGCTTTCGTCACTGTAGAAGCGCTGCGTGTACCTCTGTTTGCGATCGCACATGGGTTCAAAATACAAGCGGCTACGGTCGGTATACGATTTCGATTTTTCGAGCTCTTCAGCGCTGCAGCTGTTTGAACTGCGCTGTTCGATGTGATGCGTCACTGACGTGGGTTGAATCCGGCTCCGTCGTAACGCGGGCATCAGTGTAATGCGCGATTATTTTCGGGGGGCGGGTAGCAAAATGATTGTAATTTGTTGTTGCACCGAGCAACTAAACACGTTTTTTTGATTTTCGGGAGGGGGGATCACCTCTCCCGGCGCGGGCCTGGTTGTAAGCGCCAGTGCTGTTTTTCAGCCGCGACTGTCCCATCTTCTACATGAGGAAGAAAGTGCAGATCGACCTGGGCGCTCAAAGCAGCCTGATAAAGCGCTTCGGGAACCCTTGCTGGTGAACTGCAAAGCCGCGGAAGTACCGCCTTGCGGTCGCAGCACACGCGACAGTCCAAAGCTCTTCCTGCCTCTGGCCGGCTGAGGGAGACAGCCGCCGGCATTGTATGACTGCTTAAGAGTCAAAGAAATCACCATGAATCATTGTCGGTTCGTTTAAGCCAGACTCCGTGCTTATTTTTTTTTCTTACGCTTTTCCGCGTCTTCGCGTTAACAACGCCACCCACACAAGAAAAAGCTCTGGCTCATCACAGCAGCTTCCTGGTTCAACGCGCGGCTGGATTCAATGAACAAGCGCTGTTGTCTGAATAATGAATATGCCTCGCGACGAAGCGCCGTCCTTTGTCAAAATGCGGACCAGCACAGGTCGGCATTTTTTGAGCCGTCGCACTACGTGTTGCTTTTTTGCTGGTCTCAACTTTGAAGGCCACACCTGGCTGCAGTTGGGTCGTTACAACATCCAGACTGACTCTGGCGAGGCACATCTGTAGTTCGCGCGAATTAGAAAACAGCTACAGTTCAATCGTTCCATTTGCAACTTACGGCCGGATACAATATAGCGGTTCGTAACAAAAGGAATGAAAAAGCTAAAAACGATTATGCTTCTGGTTGCTTTTTTTCTGTTTGAGACATGTCTTGGCTGCCAAGACTGTTCACCTCTTATCGAACTTGCGTTATCTTTACGGCATACACAGCTGAACAAGCTATTGCAGGGACATTGTCTTGTCTTGTCAGCAGCAGCGCAGTGCGAAAAATAGACGTCGGACCGAACCAACGACGAGCTAAGATTCTGCTTCTAAAGAAACAACCAAAATCGTTACAACGGATACATTATAGGTGCTTAGCCTCAAAGCAGTGGTTCTGAACTTCTTTTGTCTCACTTTAACAAAATCAAAAACTTATTGTACCCCCAACAATGTTTAGTGCCTCAATGCATGGTTTTTCTGGAAAGAATTGTTTGAAAATGAAAGACGTAAAGGAAAATTCAGTTCAAGGGACAGACTGGGACAGTAATCGTGAATGTCTTAAATTCGACAAAGTAGGCAAACATTCAAATTCAACAAAAATAATTATGGTCCTGCTAATAATTATTATTGCATCATATCACGAAAATGCACTGTTTCAATTCACATTAAAATACATCACACCAGCTTACCAAATCCTGCAGGCCAAACCAGTTTTCACCGGAATTAATTTCGCTATATTGTTCCGGGTTTGTTCGTAACAAACACTCAAATATTCTTTCAGTCTCGGGCCCCGGTACAAGTTCCTTCTGGACTCCCCTGTCATAGGTCCTGGCGTTATGTTCAACGTGATATGCTACACCCGTGTGTGATGTAATAATCGTCTGTACACGATTAGTCGATTGTTATACTCAGTTGCGGCCGTTGTTAGGTGTTGTCATAATTTCAAATGTTCGTTGGTGATCGTGAGCACGCTTGTGTTGCGTCTAAAAAAGCTGCCGAATCTTTCCTGGAGACCAGTCAGTGCACTTTAAGAACACAACAGTGCGGAACAGACCCGCAACCAGAGGGGGGCAATTTCCCCCCCGAAATTTGCACAAACGTATGTAATTGTCAAGGTGCAGCGACAAGTTGCATCATTTCCCCCCCCCCCGAAAATATCACTTGGTTGCGGCCCTGGTGTGGAAGTACAGTAAAAATCCGGATTACGAGATGTGAAAACAGCAAATTTTATCCGGAATTGGAGAAGATCCGGATAAATCGAAGGTTTTTATAAAGAAAAACATTCGAAATCATTCGTACCACAAGTTTTATCCGGTTTTGGCGAAGATCCGGATTAACCGAGTTTTACTGTATTTTCGAGAGCTTTGGTCGCCAGTGCATGTCGACGAAGAACACAAGGGCCAGAAATGATGTGCGGTGCCCGCTTGTTCACCAAAGTTGCAAATTCTGACTTCACTGAGAAAAGAAGTGGCACCGTCTGTGCCTAGCGACTAGCAAACCAATGTGATTCCACGAGCTTATTGAAAGAAATTATTCATTTTATCCTGATCATCAGTAACTTCTCTAGACTATCGCACATCAAGAACTCAATCTTTCAACTGCATGTATATATCGACAGGAAATCAACAAACAGCATACGTGTAGTTCGACACGTCAATTGACTCATGTAGCTGAAGGGTGACTCTTGCCTTGTTACTTCGAATTTCATTTGCCGCATGATCTAAAATATCACAACGCAATATTAAACGACAACGTACTGTATGGTTTGATAAATTAATTTTCGCAAGTCCCTTTTTACGATTATATTCATAGCGTACGGATTGGTGAGTCACTCCCCAATTGTATGCGACTTCTTTTCTTTTGCTATTGCAAAAGCAATGCGATAGGATGCTTCCAATCCCAACGTGCCTTTAGAAACGAACCCTGCTATAGGCAGAGTTCCTACAGCACGAAATGGAGTGCAATTGGTCTGCCAAGACATGTGGATGTCATATAGGCTGCGTATGTGTGCGATGGAGCGAAGCGAGCTTAGAAAATTAACGGTTTCATCGAACCATTACCAGGCACTTTGGAGAAAAAGATACGCTGAAGTTTTTGAACGTTACAGTATATGTCATGACAGGGGCGCAGCCAGGATTTTTCTAAGGGGGGGGCGGAAGTTATGGAAGCAAAAGCCTTGTAAAGGAAAAATTGCTTGTGATTAGAATAGTCAAGAAAAGCACTTAATTTGTGGAAAAACAATTGACTGTACTCACCACGAAAACTGGGGG
>Ga0210059_1001023_pt1 | contig 40395 bp, 30 predicted proteins | sample Ectturendosymbi2_FD_188042 | JGI IMG/M metagenome (GOLD analysis project Ga0210059, IMG submission 188042) | Ecteinascidia turbinata endosymbiont from Florida, USA - Sample 2 (SPAdes) (version 2) | ecosystem: Host-associated > Tunicates > Ascidians > Unclassified | place: Key West, Florida... | reverse complement strand
TTCCTGGTGCACAAATCTTTATTTACAAAAGGCTTCTGATTAGCAGCAGCAGAAAAGCTTTACGATGGCGCGACAGCAGAAACAGCCAACGTTGTCCGTGCGCTAGCGATACACAACTCGACTTTTTTTTGAAAGCGTGGTGTCCACGCCGATGGACAAAAACGAATTATGCAATGCGTATCGAGGTCATGCGCGGACACACGAAATCCCTTGACGCGAATGACAAGTTGATACAAACCAGATCTCACGTACGGAATGTAATAGCGAGTAGGGAACTGCAAGTCGAAATGCGAAAAGTTAAATCCACTATATTGGTATGCAGCATGGTGCAGGACAATGAGCAAAGTTCGGGATTACCGGTGTAGATGACTAGCAGTGAAATGCTATAGCGCCTTCCCGCTGATGTCATGGCTCCATTTGCAATTTATAGATTTGCTATTTGTTACTGTAAAGTTGGTATATTTTAAATTTTTTTCTCATTTCCATGTTTTTATGTTAAACTTATATTAGCAACTGTTACAAATTTCCGTTTTTCCTGACACAGTTCCAGTTTTCGCAGCAGCGCATTTCGGTTACAAAACGCAGAAAGGCCATAAAGCCTATAGAATTACGTGAAGGCAACTGATCAGCCATGACGCATTATTTGCTCTCTGTACAAAATCTGTTATGAGCAAAACTTTTCCTCAACAGAGTTCCAAGGGATTTTGAAGTGAAAAAAGTCTGAATTATGCAGAACAAAAAAAATTCACCACCGTGTTTAAACAGAGTGCTTTGAACAGCACTTCGGAAAAAGACATGGTTTCATTTAGCTTGTTAAGAAATAAACTTTTTGGCACTATCCCACTTGTGTAAAAAATGCCTATGGGTTTCATAACAAAACTCTTGGAAAACCAGTTCGAAGGTAGTCCTTACCAAAGTACTCCTAACCTCTCGTTGCAGAGATTAGGCTCAGCAGTTTAATTGGTGCATGCACATTTTTTATTTAATTAAGTTGAAAGTACTGACGGGGTAGAGGGCAAATTGTTTTAAACATCCCACAAAAAAAACATAACAACAAAGAAAGCTTAGCCACTGACCTCTTTGAACGGTAAAATTTGTCAGAAAAAATTTTTTACAACTGTTTTTGGTTAGGATGTCCTTCTTGCAAAACTTCATAAAAAATAACCTATGCAAAGTCTCCAGACGAAGAGCTCGAGTCCGAGACCGAAATCCTTCGAGACAGAGACCGCGACAAGACCTGAGACCTTCGTGACTGACACCGAGACTGAGACTTGAAAAAAACGGATCTAGTGACACGTCTCCAGACCAAGAGGAAGTCTTGAGACACCATCACTGAAAGTAATTGTCGATTACGATTACATTGGGAAAGTAATAGATGACGATTACGATTAGGCGTACATTTAATTTTTGGTCAGTTAAATCGATTTCGATAACTGAAAAATATTTTATCGATTGCAATAGATGACGATTGACGATTACGATTACCCCATGTCTGATATTAGTGTGGGCCGCTGATTGAATGGCTTTCTTGGTCTTAGCAAACTAATATAGCTTAAGGTAATGTATTGAAAGCGTTTGAATCCTAACTGCAATGGTAACAGACGTGATGAAGTGGCACTGAGGACCACCTGAATGAAAAATATAAAATTAGAGATTATCAAAATACGGACAAAGTGTCAGTATGTAGGACTCTTATACTACAGTGAAATCCTAAACTGGGCCGCACAAAACTTTAGCCCGGGCCGTGGGTTGGACATAGTTGGATCAGATTTTGGATTGTTTGGAACCGGATTCCTGCTGACTCCACAGGACCAGGAGTGAGGTTTTCTCTGCAGCACCCGGATCGGGTTTGGATTTGTTTTTGGTAAAAAACGTTATTGCTTGTTTGTTTGACTTATACTAAAGTGGAGTCAAACAAGATCCGGATTGCTAGCGTCTGGGTGGCCCCGGAACCGGAGCGGATTTGGATTGAAAATTTGCAGAAGAGCGTTGGCCCAGGTGTCAAGCGAAATTTGTGGCCTTTGCGAAATTTGTGACCTATACTTGTTTGTTACTCATTTTGGTTCTCAGAATAAAGAAATACAGTTTGACAATTATTTTTTTAATGTGTGTTGTGTAAATTAAAACTGTTTGGTTATATGTGAAGTACCCACAACAAGGTATAGTACGGGAGTAAGTTTGACAAGTTCAAATGGAATTTAGTCTTAGACCTCAGCTGTTTTGATTTTTCTCACCCTAACCCAAACCCTAGCCCGACACACTTACCTAAACACGAATCCCTAAGGCGTAATGAAAACTTTTCTCAGCGTATTTCATTTGTATGATATTACTGTGTGCATGCGTGCATGGCGTGGAGTTAGAAATTTCGCAAGTCACAAATTTCGCTTCACTACTGACTAAAAAAGACAGTCGGAACACCTCTGGTCCTGGCTGCCGCTTTCTTCCCATGCATCGAAGCGGAATCACAGAGCAACGAAAATGAAACATGGAAGCGAAATCGCAAATTGTGGGTGATCGCTAGTTTAGCATGATGTGTTTTTCATAAAAGGTTTGCTAAGCGTTTGCGGATGGAGTATAACCATATTTCGGACACAGTTCTGTGCTTGGTCTGGTTCCTGGCATAGGTAAGCAAGCAGAACAGAAGTTTCGATAGTTTTGCTTGTTTGAAAGCGTAAAGCGGCGGATGAATATTTGTATTTGTAGCCTGCTAAAAAAGTAGCAGAAAATAGATTGAATTTCAAAGGTCAGCATCAGGGTTGCCAGTTTGGCCCTTTTGCATGAAAGTGTGTCAAATGAAGTATTGCAGTTTGCAAATACTATTTGGTTACTGTATATTTTCACCATTTATCATTGGCACTCGGATGTTATGCTGCACCACCACAGATTTAAGGATTTGTAGTGATTTTTCTTACTCTTTCAGGGATTTTTATTTGGAGTTGCATTTGTGAGAGCCCTGGTTATTTGACATAGCCTATGTTCTGTTCTTCTGCTTATTGAATGAAGAAAGTGTTTTCGTTTCTGGAAAATTATCTGTATTATGATTTGTGTTTTGTTTGAATGAATTTAATGTGCATATTTATTGGTAGGCCTAGATCTGATGCACATTGTAATTTGCTGAAAAAGCTACTCACTAAATGTGAACTGAAAGCGACTTAGAAGTCGTTGGCTGAAATTGTATAGTATATTTGCATACTGTTTGTACAGTAGTGTATATGTGACGAAATGACGATGTGGTGCATGGTCATGTAATACTAGGCTGTGTACTGTATTTTGCTGTAGCCTCTGAACCAGGCCTATTGTACAATTCGCTTTTGAAGACATGCACAAGAATGTGGTTCTGGTTTTAGGCAGGGGCTATAGGTTCAACTTCAGTTTGGAAAAGTGATTCGTCTGCTGCCTACAGCGTAGGCCAACTATGCCAACCCAAATGGCTTACTGAGCCAAAAATTATGTCATTGTCTTAACCAGGGCTGCACATTGAATGACATATTAATGAGGGCTGCATATTGGATGGCTTACTTTGACCTTAGCAAACTGAATTTAGCTTGAACTAATGTACGGAAAGCGTTCTGATCCTAACTGCAATGGTCAAGGCATGATAAAGAGGCACTGGGGATCACCTGCATTGAAAATGTAAAATTAAAGATTATTAAGGACAGGTTGTCAGTATGTAGGATACTTTTACTACAGTGAAAACCTTAACTGGGCCGCGGCTTGGACATAGCTGGTATAGACCAACGTGACAGTAACACATGACGAGTGTCACGTGTGCGCTAGAGTGCACTATGCTTGGTAGAAACGTAATAAACCTAAACCCTAAACCTAACCCCTATACCCCAAATCTAAAGCATGAATTTGAACAGAAAAGTTAAGAAACTTTGTAAGTGAAAAATGAATACCAGTCCCATGAAAAGTGCAACCACTACTACCAAAATGAAAGGCACCCAATTGAATAATAGTGTGAGTCGAAATCAAAGCGAATACTATTTTCCCAGTTAGTAGACGTACACATGTCCGCTGGACTACCATGATGGTGGTATTAGATTTTACAAACTCAACATTTTATTCGAACCGTGTCACCACCGGCGGATTGAGAACCACTTCCTTCGTTTCAATGTAAATTTGATTGGATGTGTGAAGTGGATGTGTTGCTACTGAATGCAGTTTTAACGGAAGGCAGTGGCTACATGTCTGCCTGTATAGCTTCACACTTGAAAAGTGATTCATCTGTCATCTGTAACATGACAGTAATGCACGATGAGTGTGCAGTAGACTGCACTAGTAACGTACTGAACCTAAACCTTAATGCCTCAATCTAAGCCCAAAACCTAACCCCTCAAGCTAAGCGGTAACCATAACCACTAAACCTAACGTCTGAAGCTAACCCTAAACTGCAAATCTGAACTCAAGAGTTTAGAAACTTTTGGAAAAAGTAAGGAAAAACTGTCCCATGCAGTAAACCTAACCACCAAACCTAACCACCAAACCTAACCACCAAACCTAACCACCAAACCTAACCCCTAAAGCTAACCTCTAAACCAGTGTTACTTAACCTTTTTCTACCTCAGCACCCCTTTTGGTAAGCCCCTAAGCCAGGGGTTTTCAACCTTTTTTTGCTCATGGCCCACTAAATTAGTAAGAAACGGCGTTGCAACATCAAGTCTGTTGCGCGGCTTGGATTTTATGTTGGATAGCTGCAACATCTAGTCTTGTTGGATAGCTGCAACATCAAGTCTGTTGGATAGCTGCAACATCAAGTCTGTTGCGCGGCTTGGATTTTATGTTCAATAGTGATGAATATGTTGACTCACACAACCACGTGGTGGTCAAAGGCAGTAGTTTCATAAGACAATTTTTGTTTTGTGGATATGATGAGGACACTTGGATCCAGAATTCAGTGACAGGCACATCTTCAAATAGGTCACGACAGCCTGAATCATTTCTAAGGTGAATTAGTTAATCTTGCAACTCATCATCCACTTGCTCAATAGCAACACGAAATGGATTCCTTACAAGTGTGAAAGCATCTCTGCTAAGCTCTGGAAAGTTGGATTTGAATTCAGTTTGTAGAGTGCCAAGGTGGTCTGCCACTTCATCCCTAATCTCATCATCCACATCAGACAAACATGCGAAACTGTGAAACATGTCAAAGTTACCATTTGCCACTTTACGTTTCCAATTGCCCAGCTTTTCAACAAATGCCCTTGTGAAGTCTACAAACTGAATGATATTTTTTCCTTGCATTTTGAAATTAAGCTGGTTCAAAGCTTCAAAAATATTCACCAAATATGCCAAGCAAGAAAGGAACTTTACAGTTTCGAAATGTACTGCGAGTTCAGGTTTTGCTGTTTCCAGAAAGATCTTTATCTCATCATGGAGCTCCAACACTTTGGATACAAGGTTGCCCCTTGACAGCCATTGTGCTTTGGTGTAGTAGAGAAGTTGCTTATGTTCACCATTTACGTCTTCACACAACTTCCACAAAAGCCACAAAAATCTGCCTAAAAACTCACAAAACAACGATAGCAAACTCAAAACGCCAGATTCCTATTCTACAGGACTGACTCTATATTCGTAATTTTTTCTGTCGTCCAGAAATGAAAACTTTTCCCAAAAATGTTCATCAAAATCTCTACAGGATGTCTGCTGCTAAGAACCAACAGTCGACAGAATTAAAGATGGCAGATGTCAAACCTGTAATCTTAAAAAGGCGAAAAAGCGTTTGAAAAGAAAGTGCAACTCCGGCCGAATTCGGGACACCGGTCATTGAGCGATAAAAATAACCGTGTGCAGAATAAGAGAACAAGACGTTGGATGGGATGAATTCGGCACATATGACGTTAAAGGGGTAAGAATCCCTGCTCTAAACCCTGAAGGTAAACTGTAAATCTGAACAGAAAAGTTCGGAAACTTTGGAAAAAGTAAAGAAAAAGAGGTCCCAAGGTGAGAGCCGAACCAAAAACCATCCCACAACAGACAAACGCATCCGCTACATTACCATGATGGTGCCAGTGATGGTTCCATGATGGTGCAAACTTAGCTTTTTATTCCAATTGCGTCACACAAGGTGAACGCATAGCCACTTCCTTAATGGAAAGGCAGTGTGTGGTAGATGGCTTGTTGGGTTGTATGCCTATTTTGAAACAAAAACTTAGCTTATATAAGCCAGGAAGCTACAGCCTGGTTAGCCTGGTTTTTGCAGTGGCTATAGGTCTGCCGGCATTTTTGAAAATTATTTGTCTGTCACCTGTCATGTGACACTAATGCACAATGAGTTTGTGTTAGATTGCACTACGCTTCCCAGTAACATACAAAATGTAAATCTTGAACCTAAACCAAAAATGTGAACTCTATCCCACAACCTAAAGAGTAAACCTAAACCCTATGCCTAAACTTTAAGCTTAAACCAAAACCCTAAATCTAAACAAAACCTGAACCCAAAACCCTAAATGTAAACCCTGAGCCTAAACCCAAACTGTAAATGTAAACACATAGTAAAGTATAATCACTACCACCAAACCAAAAGCTGCAACGGTAAGAGCCGAACTGAAAACCACTCATGCAGTAGAATTAGATGCTTCACCGCTTGGGTACGATGATGGTGCCGCTAATGTGACAAATTCAATGTTTTATTTGAAACATGTAACGGCTGGTGGACTTGTAGCCACTTCCACTCATTTGGAGTACGCTTTATGCACTTAATGTGGTCTTCATTCCGGCTATGGCAAAACTTATGAGTGAATAGTGGATGTTTACAGTGAATAGTGGTTGTTTGTGGACTGATTATGATGCACTAACTGCAAATTTAATGCACAAAACCCATCGGAGGTGCGCATTTACAAAGCTATGCGCTTAAATGCCACCTGATGTTGCATAGGCCTACCTCCAGCAACAATGCACCGCCACAACATGGCAGCGGCAATGTTTGTGAGAACTGCACAGTCATTGTGTTGCTCAGGTAAAATCCCAACTATAACCTAACTGTAAACCCTATGCTTAACACTATGAATCCTTAAAACCGTACGGAATGAGGATTACGGTTATGGTGTTTAGGATTGCGGTTTGCAGTTAGGTTACAGTTGGGATTTATATACTCAGCGTTCTCATGTGCATTGCTCCTGCCATGTTGTGGCTGTGCATGGTTGATGGAAGTAGGCCATGTAAATACTCACTTTGTGCATCGTAATGAGTTCACCAATATGTTTATTATTGTTATGATGTGATTTGGTGTTTAGGTGATAAATGACCAACTGATCTTACCAACTTCACAACAAGCTAAAACAAAATGTTGCTTTATGCTTTTCACATTGAAATTTTGTAAAAGAACAATACCCTTCATTTGTTTTTTTTACCAGTAGATGATGCTGTGCATAATATGTTTGCCATGTAACCAAAACCAAAACTTAGGTACCATTAGTTTTAAGATTGAACAATAACATGTGTCTAAACCCAATTTGGTAAAATAGTCCTTGGTGTTGGGTGACATTTGAGAAAACTTGCCTGATAACGCTATGCTATACTCCAGGGTTGGGCAAAGTACGGCATACATGGTAAGACATATTTTGGGTAAAGTAATTTTATCAAGTAATTCTTGAGATATGATTGTACACGTTTCATTTGAAACTGCATTTTACTCTACTGAAAGTGAGTATTGTTACCCTCATTTTGTGCAACAGTTGGCACGAGATGACTTTTAATTTTTCCTTGAAAAACAAACATTTAATCTGAAATAGCACCTGTATTTAACAAAAAAACACATCTTCTTTGTCATGTTGCTCTTATTTTTATGACCATATGCAAGTGTTTAAACATGGGATAATTTCAAGTTGTGAGATAAACCAAGCACATTTCCTGTCACCATAATTTGCTGATTTTAAGGGGATCCATGTTTGTGGTCTTTGTTTCATAATATTTTTAGTTTTCTGCCAGTGATTTTCAATTTGGGTTTAGGGTCGTTCTTTGCCAAATCACACAGCCATGTTGCCACTAGTCACAGATTTTGATGAAAATTTATCAGCTCATAGAGCAGATAATTCTGAGCAAAATCTGGTCAGCGGTTCCAAGGATACAAGAGTTTGAAAATTGGCTATTTTTGTGATCAGTCATGCATGAAATTTTTTGAAAACCTTGACATTTGGCTTCAAAGTTTAATAAAATCTTAATTTTTGCAGTTGGGAAACTCAAATTTGGTTGATAGATAGTCAAGGTTCAATTTTTTGTAATTTCCAACTTATGCTTACTTAGGTGATGGTTGAGTGATTTCAGAGGTCAAAGTGTAAGCATACTTTTTAAAAATAACTCAACCGTGACCTAACTTTGGGGCTTTATTCCGAAAAAGGTTATCTCTCAATTTTTTTAAGTAAGGTATAATTTGAAAGCTCTGAATGTCCTCTTTCCAATGGTGATGAAACATGTTTGTGTATTTGAGGTTTTGGTTACAATATTGAGGAAAATGTATGTGGTAATTGAAAAACAGTTATTTTAAGGAAATACATGTTTTTTTTTCCAAGTAGCACGTGCAGATATATGAAGGAATACTTCTAAAAGTTGTTATTAGTATTGGTTAAATTATTTCTACATACGTGTTTGGGCTATGAGCATTTTGCTGATTTGCCCAGTCATGGCAAAATAGTGAAGCTACTTCATGGTTATCGTTCCACTCTTAACAGTAAAATCTGTCATAATTCTGAAAACATGAAATGAATAAAGAAATTAACATGACATGCTTGTGCGATTATTCTCAACCTAATTTTTTTGTGGCTGGTTTGTAATGTATCAAGAGCAAAACTTCTCACAAAGAGAATATTTTCAATTTATAACTTGCAAAACAACGTACATCTATTTAAAGTAGTTTAATTGATGAAGAACTTGTAATAAAACATCAAGATTCTGGTTTGCAGTTCTTTACATCTATTTCAAAGAGTGTAATTGATGAAGAACTTGTAATAAAACAACAAAATTCTGGTTTACCATTCTTTGTATTAAATCTTAATTGAAAATGGACCACAGGATGTGGAGGGATCACTAAGCAAGCAATGGAAACAAAAGCGAACCTGAAAATAAGAGTGGAGCCAAATCGCTATTACTGATCTAAAATTTCTTTAAGTTTTGTGTCTAATGTATATATTTGTAAGCTCAGGACAGCTTGATGCTTTATACATCTGCGCACCTCTTTCATTCAGGTATGCCATGTAATACATAATGCTTGTTCAAAATACATGAAAGTATCTGATTACTGGTGCTCTGGATATCTGTAGTGTTGGAATATGCACACAAACCAATTGTCATAAATAAAGCTATACTGAAAATTGTGATAAATTTCAGTTGATATTCTTATGAACAAGTGCTTGCTGTCATTACACACAGGGCATGAAGAACAGGCATTGGCTTCATTCTACTTTCACCATCGAATGGTTAAATTGGCCACTTAATCACATTTGTACTACATATTCCATGTATCTACTGACACATACGTTTGTGCAAAATTTAATCCTAGTTTTCTAATTTTTGCCGTTCTTCATCCATTGGCACTAAACTTGCCTATGACAACACATTTATGCAGTGGTGCTAGGTGCCAAAAAATTGTTGCCTTTGCCGTTAGAATTTGAATGCTTTCAGTACAATTGCGTAATAAAAATTTAGTTTGTGAAATTCCAAGTGCCTGTAAGTAATTCAATGTGCGCCCCTCATTAACTCTTTGGCGTCCGATAGGATTCGGGGATTTCGGAAAAAAACCCGCCTAAACGCACGTGGCTGCGCAGGAATTTCTCTGGTCCGGTATGCACTACAGACCCGGTAAAAGTCTCAAAAGACACGACAAGTCTTGTAGTCTGCACTCGAAAAAAAATATTTTGTTTGGGGGTTGCGTTTTTTTTGTCGGTGATGTCATAAGTGGAGGACTTTTAGGCCACCTTGGCCCACTTTGTCTGGCCCTGGGCGCCAACCATTAGGTGGTAGTATTTCGCTGAAGTTTTTACTGAAAACTAGGCTACAATCCGAGTCTTTTGATACTTTGGATGACCTGCTGGGGTTTCGGGTTCAAAAGTTGTGATGTAAGTTAGTAAAAATATTTGACTAACTAGATAATTAATTAATTTGTTTATTTTAAATCATAAGTTTTGAACCAGAAACGCTAGAAAGTCGATCAAAGGCTCAAAAGACTCGGACTTGAGCCTAGTTTCCAATGAAAACTTCAGTGAAACACTTTGGCCTAGCGGTTGAGCCCTAGGCCAGGCAACATGAACCAAAATGACCCTAAAACTACTTCACTTATGATGTCAGTCACAAAAAATCCGCACCCCCAACAAAAAATATTTTTTTCGAGTGCAATCTACTAGACTGGTTGATCCGTTTGAGCCCTTGAACAGCTCTCTTGTGCAATCGGCGGACGAGCTATGGCGTTGGTGAGGCAACCGAAAACTGTTGTTTTTTGGGCCGAAATCGAAGTACGAATAATCGAATATATCGTAAACCGGTTCTCAAAGTGTTAAGATATCATTTTTGGGCTCAGTAAGAAATTTTGGTGGACAAAGCAGATCCAGAAAAATATGACCAAAAACACGCTGAAGTCATCAGTTTGTTTTAAGTCATATTTCTCTAGATAGTGGTTCTTAACCTTTTTGTATCACAACTCCCTTAAGCACTCACCTTTGTTTCAAGCTCCCCTGACGTTAAATAAGTCGTAGGTACAAATGTATTTATTGGTGAATTTAATGATCAAACTTTCCATGTTGTAGGGAGAATAAGGGCTTGTGCCCCCTGTACATTTATTAACACTTTGAGAACCAGTCTACGATATATTCGTACTTTGATGCTTCAAAGCTTAAAAGCTAAAAGCATGCTTAAAAGCATTCATAAGACAACCATCTTGTCATAGGTCACCACCCATCAGGCTGGCTGAAGCTTGAATAGCACAGCACAAAAATGTGCAGTACCTTGAATGACACAGTAGAAAAGGGTGTTGAATACATAAATTTTATGAAATTTTAGCAATCATTTTTGAAGTTAGCATCTAAGCTTCATGTGACCATGTTGGAAGAGAATGATGCTTCTAGGAAACACTTGCCTAAAAATAAATTTTTTTTTTCTGACATCTACAAATGGCAAAAATAACAAACACTTATCAATAATTTTGTCATCAAGCCAATCACTTACAAAGTATCTATAATATCTATACCAGTTTTTTTTAAGGAAAATGTTAGGTACCTGGTTTGGACTCAGGGGCGCATCTAGGGGTCTGTTTGGCTATCAAGTATATTTTCAGTACCATATTCGTAGGAAAAAAACAGCGATTGTGATGTAATAAATGCGCTATGGCCGAAAGCAATGATAACTCGGAAATATTTTCCTTATGTGTTTTGACAATGAGATCAATAACACGATGTTCCAAATATAGTCAGACCTGTTTGCTGCAACTCCGATCAACTGGAGTCCCTGCTATCCGAAACAAATTGCTAAGAACAGATTTCTGCCAACGCATTTCACCCCTTTAATTCGGAAACCTTGCTGTCTGAACCTGGCTTAGGAAATTTAGGAACGGATATGTCATATCAATAGAAAAAATTCCGCTAAACCCGATTACGCCACCTGTTACGTAGTTGTTAATTTAATCATAATGGAAGGGTGAAAGTCAATTTTCTACGCACAATGAATGTAACAGTGGCATACCCTCCAGGACGCAGTTATAGGTCTCCTGTGCATTTTTTAGCGTTTAAATATAATTCTGAATGCATACTTGCTTATGCATATGGATCTGCTAATAAACAAAAATAACTGAGAGTTCATTTAGTCTTGTTTCACATTCAGTCTACATATTTGCTTAAATTGACAGTTCGTCTGACTCTACAGTTTGTTTCTGTTTCCCCTTTGAACGTTCGCTTAGGCCAGACCCGTAGCCTAGGTCTAAAGGTTTGGGGGGGCACAAAACATTTTTAGGGGGTGAAGACTTCCGTTTTTATTATATTTTTAATAAAAAATTTTCTTGACAAAACAAAATTTGGAGAAGCACAAAAAATGTAAGGGGGATTGCCCCAGAATGCCTGCCGTGGCTACAGGTCTGATTCCGATTTTGCGGATACCTTGCTAAACCGACATTATGTGACGAAACAAAGTAGTCCAGATAAACAAGGTCTGACTGTAGTTACTGTATTTTCAGGACCATAAGGCGCTGTATCAAAAATTGAATGCTAGCTGTTTTTCCATACATAAAGAGCACCGGATTATAAGGCTCATTAAATGAAGCAAAACTTAGATAAAAGTCAAACTGTATTGAACTCTTTCCCAATAACTCCCAAGTGCCGGAGTTACCTGGGTGCTTGAGTCGCCGCTGGGATTTTAATCTGTCATTATATACGAGGAGTTTAACCTCTCACACATGCCTAATCCACTAGACACGAATAGAATAAAATAAACGTTGTACGCGTGTTTGATTCGGTGTGTGCCAATGTAGTCAGGAGCCTCGCCAAGTTATACTATCTGTGGTATGTGCTAGCTACTCTGGTGTACTTCTCATTGCAATTGTTGGTTTATTACATTAGTCTACAAAAAAAACGTAACTAGCAATTAAATGAATAGCACTCTTTACCACATAAAACTGGTTCTAAATGAAAAAGCACAACCAGATTCATACATTAGGTGCACTGCATTATAAGGCGCACTTTCGAATTTTGAGAAAATTAAAGGATTTTATGCGCGCCTTACCGTCCAAAAAATGTGTAGTTGCCCTGATTTGTTCGTAGGCAATCGGGTGCTTACTGTGCACGCAAAAACCTGTGAGTGAATGTTACGTCATAGAGCGGTTTATGGGGACTATTGTGGAGTGGTATGAGTATTGCTCACTACTTGATGCAGTCGGAGGGCTGCACATTCTAAGGAAGAGTACAGAGAATTTGCGTTAATTAATCAGAGACGAAGTAGCAACTTGGGTTTCCGAAATTTGGCAAAATTGCAAAATTCATCGGTTGATTTCTAGTCTATAGAGAAAATGTGGTTTTATGCTGAAAAATGAATCAAAAGCTGCCCTTCTGCGACAGACCCCTTTTTTCCACGCTGGATGCGCCACTGTTTGAACTTGTAGGGACACAATATCTCTGATTCTAGGGACCCGATTTTCGTTGATTCTAGAGACCCGATGATAAGTTTCTCTGATTCTAGGGACCCGATTTTCAATTCCAGGGACCCGAATAGGGTCCCTAAAACACCTCAAAAAAACCCTGTAGAGATATATATAATATATATTATAAACAACCTTTCATGTCTTAAACAGCCTGCATGTATATGTCAGACCTCTGGCAGCACTTACATGAGCTGTCCAGTGTCTACTCGTGGGTGATCACGTTGGAAAAAAGTACGTAGGTGAATGTAGACCCGTGACTAGTGTTGAAAATCTTAGTGATCTTAGTGATCTTGTGTTTTTACAGGTTTCCATAGAAAACTTACTTTCAGTGAAAACAGCGCCACTAAAAAGTAGAATGTGTCTGTTGTTTGTGTGTGTTTATAGCTGTGTGTTTATTTTTATCTGTTGTGCAATGTCTTTTACGTTAGATGTGGTTGAAAAGTTCAACATGAATTGTATATGAAATTCTTGTGAACGGAAATTGAGGCAGAAAAATTAAAATGGCTGATTGGGGGCAATTCTCTAATTATTCCCCCCCTGGTCATATTGCTGCTGCATTAAGCAAACGTGCCCGTGAAGTGAGAATGTCACTTGCTGTCGGTCAGCGTAGGTCAAGTCTGGCAGGTGGAGTTTATAATTATACTGAAACACTGAAAGAAAAGCAGGTATGTTTGTGTGTTATTCCACATTGCAAAATGCTTCATGTTTTCATGTTGCCTTAATTTGTGCTTGTAATGCCTCTCAGTGATGTTTTGCTCATTTTTGGGTGATGATAGAAGGAATTGCTATTGAAATTAAGCTTCATGAAGGCAGAAATAGTTAATCATGCATTTTGACCAAATATCCAGCATTAAGCTTATTTCTTGGTTGGAAGTGTGAAAGGCTTTAACACTTTGGAAGCCGGTCTAAATCAAGTGGTTCGTGCTAAAACAACCAGACTGCACGTGGCTTTGCACACGCGTAACTCAGACGCCAAAAGTGGTAGAGAGCTGTTAAAAGGCTTGAAAGATGCGGCAAGTCTTCTAGTCTGCACTCAAACAAATTTTTTAGGTTGGGGGGTGCGGGTTTTCTTGAGAGTGACGTCATAAGTGGAGGACTTTTAGGCCACCTTAGCCCACTTTACCTGACCCTGGGCTTAAACCGTTAGATAGTATTGTTTTGCTGAAGTTTTTATTGCAAACTAGGCTGCAATCGCAGTCTTTTGATACTTTGGATAACCTGCTAGGGTTTTGGGTTCAAAAGTTATGATCTAAAGTAACAAAAATGTTTAACTAATTGGTTAATTGATTAGTTGTTAATTTTAGATCATAACTTTTGAACAACAAATGCTAGGAAGTTGATCAAAGGCTCAAAAGATTCGGACTTGAGCCTAGTTTCCAATGAAAACTTCAGCGAAATACTTTGGCCTAGCGGTTGGGCCCTAGGCCAGGTAACATGAGAGAAAATAGCCCAGAAACCTTCACTTATGATGTCACTAACAAAAAATCCGCAACTCCCAACAAAAAATTTTTGTCTGAGTGCCGACTAGAAGACTGGCCGCCATTTGAGCCCTTGAACAGCTCTCTAGTGCAATTGGCGGAGGAGCTATGGTGTTGGTAAGGCAACTGACAACTGCTGGTTTTAGGCCGATTTCAAAGTACGAATATATCGTACCCCAGCTCTCAAAGTGTTAAGAATTTCTGGCAAATGTCTATAAAACTTGCGTAGGTCATAAAATGACGTGATATGCTATGCCTTTAGGACATATTGCTTGTTGGCTTACATTTTGAAAGACCTGATTACATAAGTTATAAGTGGCATCGATGACAAATGAATTATGCCATTAAAAATGTACTTCTGTGCATATACCCTTGTGTGATTTTACTGCCTGTTGTAAATTAACTGAATGAAGCAAGTGTTGGACTATGCCTTTGATTTGTGTTCATTAAACTTTTTAAATGCATGTTTTTTAAGTTTTGCATTTATTAGCCAATATTTGGTGGATTTAGGTTGAGACAATATAACAAATACTATTTTAAGGCAAGATACAAAGAAGATAGAGAGAAACGGAGATTGCGTTTGACACCTTCTCATAAATATTTCATTCAATATGTTGGTGAACATTTGGAACTTGATAGTTCTGTGGTTGAAGATTTTGTCTTGGATAGTGCTGAGGTGATGCAAGCTTTCAATATTTTATTATTAAAGTCTTTGTAAGCACGTTTATGCATGCACACATGTGACTCAAACCACCAAGTAACAGAAATGCAGTGAAAAGAACAAAATACCAAAGGGCACAGAAAGTAATTGCATTATTAACACCTTATATGAAATTACAGAAAAATGGAACAAACATATGATTGAAGAATCAACTGGCATATTGGCAAGAAAACAAGACATTTTTTGTAATGTTTTTCAAATTGAAAAGATGAAAGAGACTCCTTAATTTTAAGAAAATAAAGACCAAAGTTTGTGTGTTATATATATATATATATGCATAAAAGAAAGCTGACCCAGAGATGTTTTCATTCAGGGTCAGGGTATATAAGAAGCAAGCCTTGTTTGATAATTGTAAACTGATGCAATCTTACAAAAGGAGTTGTTGTGTTCAGGCAGACCTCATTTATCAAAAGCGTACAGAAATTTGGCAATTGGTAATTAAAAACAAATGCATGAATATTTTTAATTTGACCCTTGAAATAATGTTGAATGCATTAAGTAAATGAAAAAGAGCAAAATAAACAGATCTGAGCACTGAAATGTTAGCATTGTGTTAAAAGTTGAATGAAATTCCACATGATATCAACTTTTGTATTCAAGGCTTCCAATTCCATTTGAATAAGAGCTGATGATGCCTACTTTGTAGGCGAAATATATACTCTGTAAGATCTTAGTGTCTGATTCTGTGCTGTGAAAGGATTTCTTTCCAGACTGCAGACCGGACCAGTGTAAAGAACATTTATAGAAATGTACATTGCCAAAGACGAAGTACAAAAAAGTTGTTGCTTGGTACAGAACAACTGATTGCACCTTAGTAATTTGAAAAAAATGGTGTAGCCTTCACCTAGCAGAGGATGTTTGATAAAAAATTCCATAACTGAAAAAGTTCTTGCTCGAAATGGGATGGAGAAACATTCGTGGAAATTTGCATTGGAAATGAGCAAGCACAAAAGAAGTTGTTGTCTGGTATGCAACAACTGGTATTATACCTTACTAAGAAGAAAATGGTGTAGCCTGTGCCTGAAATGTTGTAACCTGCACCAAGCAGAGGATGTTTGATAAAAGTTACAAAACTTAAAAAGTTCTTGCTCGATTTGCCTGAAATTTTCAGGACTGATGCCTGTAGTTGTGGATAATATTCGTGGAGATTTTTGTTGGAAAACTTAATGTACTGTGATTCCAGCAAAAGCAATTTTTTGAACTTAACAATATTTTTTTCACACAACACTATTGTGATGCAGTTTGAAATATGCAATTATGATGCAGCTTCATCACCCCTGTTTTATTACTTTCTGGACTAGACCATGGGTTCTTAAACTGAGGGGCATGAAAGGTTTGGAAGAGGGGCCACACATTTGATAGCAACATATTGTTGAAAAGCAGGATAATGGCAAATACATTTTTTTGTGTTTGATTGTGAAGTTAGCTGAGACACAAGTATCAATGACTAACACCAAAGGAGGGGCATCTAAAATAGTATAGGAACTTCTGTTCTAGATTCAAAATATGGTACTGTAAATACTTGCGTATAGGCCGCAATTTTTTTGCCAAAAAATTAGGTGCGACCTATACACTGGACATAAATACAAACACCTGTCCTTTTGTTAAAGGATGTCCATAGAATCAGTCCGAATAAAATCCGGTTCACAAAAAGATTAGATTCTGTCTCGCTGATCCGATTAATTTGAAATAAAAAATGTTTTTATTAGCGGTATCGGTTGCATACTTTAACCTGTTGCATGCTAACACCAAATATATTCATCACTGTTCTTCTCTTCACTCCCCTCATTTATCACGCTGAAAAAAGGACCAATAAGCTATCTGTGTTTTAGCTTTTCTACTTCACTCCCTTCATTTACCACGCTAAAAGAAGAGCCAATGAGCTATCTGTGTTTTAGCTGTTCTGCTTCACTCTCTGAATTTTTTGTCAGATATTCACCAGTGCGGAACCAAAGTTATTTCTCTTGGCGCGTATCTACAGATTAAGGTGATGTAAATAACAATGCACGTCGTTACAGCGCAACAGCTAATATTATAAGCATGACAACTCAAGCCATTTCAGCAAGTCAGTGTGATCTATATATAGGTGTGATCTATATACAGATCAACCACAAATACCTACTTTGACAATCACAAACAAGGGGTGCGACCTGTACATGGGTCAACCACAAATACCCACTTTGACAGTCACAAACTAGGGGTGCGACCTATCCACCAGTGTGACCTATACACGAGTATATACGGTAATTGGTAATTGCTTGTGAGCTAATATTGTAATCAAATACATTTACAATACAGCTGAAATGCCAAACAACAAATGAAGGTTCTTGTTTTGTTGCAGAGCAGTACCATAGAGAAATTTAATTTGTCTGTTTACAGTAAGATCATACAAAAAATGCAAACATGGGGTAAACAAATCTTGTCTGGGGTGAAAAGTAACTTTTTTTTGTCGAAGTTAATGCATGCATTTGGGGTAAAAATGAACTAGCCCATGAAACTCAGTCTAAAGATGTCAAAATTTTTATTGGTATGGTTATGCAGAGACATGCATTACCAAAGCAGTGGCCAACTTTGACATGCTTATGCTAAGTACTTCTAAAGCAGTGTGAAAGTTCACAAATTTTGTTTGAAACTTTTGGTCCTATCTAATATCAACATCAATTTTCAAACAAATCTGCTGACTGTATTTGAGGACTTGGGTTGGAACAAATATGCATCAATGTCTCCACGAATGCCTCTTTAGCACCAATTCATTGGAAAATTAATTCTTTTCAATAATTTTAAAGGGGGGTAGCTACTTTTTACGCCAACTCAGAAATTTTTTTAGCCTACTTGACTATAATATTAACGTTGTTTCCTTTGTTAAGGTTGTTTTTAATTTTGTGCCAGTTTGCTAATTTTTTTTGTTTCATGGTGGAGGTGATAGTGTCATTAATTTTGGTGGTAACCTTTGAAGCGCAGGGGTTACTATCAAATAATTATTTTGTTGTAGATGTAAAAATTTCAATTCAGTAAATCAGTGTGTGTTTCTCTAGTGACTGTTAATAAATTTGCTTAGAATTTGAGATAATGATTGTGGAAAAACATGCTAATTTAAACAAATTTGTTTTCAGCAAATTGATCTCATGGACAAATTTATTGACAGAAATGGAAAACAAGTACTTATGTTTTTTTACCAGGATGGAGAATCACCAAAACTGGGTAATAATTGTGGAACACATTTGTTGATTTATTCTTTCAATGCAGTACCTTTTGTATCCACTTTAGATTTAAGAGTGTTTATTTGCGTCTGAATGCCACACCAAACAGCTTCATTTCCAAATGTAAAAATTGTGTAATGTGCCCAAAACCTTTTTGTAAAAACCTCTCAAGTTGAAGACTTCCAAATGCTAAACCCTCACGAGCTGAAAACTTCCAGAACATTTTGTGGAAACTTTGCAAGCAAAGAACTTACAAATGTGTCTGAACTTCACAGCAAACAGTTTTGCCTATGGACGCATGAATTGTAACAATGTTGCAAGAACATGTCTAGAAAACCTTGCAAACCAAAAACTTCAAAAATGCGTTTTAACTTCACAGCAAACACTTTCGTTTCTGTATGCATAAATGGTGAAATGTGCCCAGAAAATTTTTTAGAAACTTTGCAAGCCTGAAACTTCGAAAATGCGTCTGAACTTTGTGAACCGTTAACTGCTGTATAATCTGCTGCTGTCTCAGAATGCGTTAAATCTGTGGTTCTCAAGCACTGGTTTGAGAGATGTATGCAGTTCCCAAGCACCCTTGTACGGCCCTCAGTTTTACAATAAAATCTCTAATATTTTATGTAACAGACTTTGTTCTGCTGTAAAGCAAAATGTGTCAAGTGACTTGTTAAAATTTCTTTAGTGCGGCTCTCTAACAAAGTTGTAAATCTGGATATGGCTCTGTTTAGCAAAAAGGTTGAGGACCACTGGTTTAAATTGTGGAGAAGTGTCCGGCATATTTTTGAAATGAAAAACTAAAATTTGCTTTATGCAATTTTCTCCTGTGAAGAAAATTGCATTAAAATTTAGCAAGTGCTGCTTTTTTTAATTGTTGGCTGGTGCCCAAAAAAGTGTCGAAAGTGCTGTTTTTTTGGCTTATACGGAACACTGCTGGACATTGAACATACACATTTCTAAAGCTACGGGATATAAAACTGTTTCAGCAAATTCAAATTTATTGGTTCTGATATTTCAAATTTTGAATTCTTGCAGTGCTGAGGAAACCAATAATGATAAAATGAAACAAATTCGAAGTTTTTGCAGTGGTGTGCATTGTGCAGTACATCATCTTTATAGAAAACAAGTATTTTTTGTTTGCCACTGCTGGAATCCTCTTGTACTGTGTGTTTTTTTGCCAACTCCTCCCCTGGCGCACTTCGCTGTGTTCTTTCGTTGTAATCGGCAGCACTGTTCCGTTCAACTTACAAAAAAGTGATGTGCGCTTAGTGTGGATATTGACGTGAGTGCAAGTGACTGTTGAGGAGCTGCCTTATTCCTTAGTTAATCTATTTGAATAAGCTCATCGAAGATTTAATAAGTTTATTTATGTAAAGAAAAATGCTGTCGTTAATTGTTCATACATTAAGAGTGTGACTCTACTTTTGATGAAACTGTGAAAGGCTCATAGTTTGGTGAATGATTAATTCTATTTGATTGTGTGTCAGTGCCGGATTAAGGCAGCGTGGCCCCTGTAGCATTTCAACAGCGGGGCCCTAAGTTAAAAAAACCTCAACATCTGCCAAATCATAAAATGTGTGGTCAAGGCATCTGGGTTACTAGCTTTACTCTCTGCATGTTCTTTCCACTTCGCATCGTGACATAAAAGTCTGGGTGTGCCATACTGACCGCCATTGTTGCCAGATGTTTGTGAACTAAATCTGCTACATGGTGTAAAAAAACTGCTAGATTTTGCTAAAAGTCTTATCACAAATTTTCAGCTAAAATCTGCTAAAATCAGTGAAATTCTGTTGAAAATCTGTTAGTATTAAGATGATTACAAAAAACATATTAAGTTAAAGAATATATTAATTTCTTGTCTTGCACTTGCTTTCAATGAGCATGGACTGAAAATGCTGGTCTTGGCCAACACACTTTTCAGCTGAAAATTTTACTTAAATCAAAAGTTTGAGCATTGTAACTGCAGCTTGCCTCGTTTTGTGTGTGACATGCAGTTCTTGATGATCTCTTTCATTATGGTTGCATATTTTTGTACAGTAGAACAATGCTCAGCGATAAACAATCTGAGCATAGCTTGGTCTTCAGCCCTATAGCTTCGCCAAATCAGAGCCTTCAGCCCAGGCCCGTAACTAAGGGGCTCAGGGATGCGAAACCCCCTTGGAAAATTTTTTGCCACCTGGAAAATGTGTTGGACATAGTCCAAAGCTATTGAACATAGTTTTAAAAATTGCACCCCTCAGAAAACTCTTCACCTCCCGCATTGTCCCAAGCTGGTTACAGATCTGCTTCAGCCCTATGGCTTTGCCAAATCTGAGCATAGCTTTGCCTTCAGCCCTACAACTTTCTGAGTGTGGTCTTTGTAACTTAAAACTTTGTGTTACATTAGGGAGGATGCAAAGAGGTCTTTAGTCTTATCTGATTCCTTTTCTATCAGTTATGCCTTTTAACCTCACAATGTTTCAACTTTTAAGTTTTGAATTTTGCAACCATATATGTTGGCAGCTTTGGTTTACTAGGGATTTTTTTTGCCAAATGTAACTACAGTACCGTCCGAATTAATTGACTCAAACAAAAAAACAAGCAATTTTTCAGTTTTTATTATTTTATTTCAATAGCACAACTTTGAAAACAGTCTTAGTAGTTGATATGGCTTCCTTTGTTCTTGATGACTTGTCTAATTTGTGTTGGCATAGATTCCACCAATTTTTCACATGTTTTGGTGATTTCTCCCCCTGTACCATATGGAAATTGTACCCTCAATCAGCTTGGTTGTAGTGGTGCAGTCATATTTCTGTAGTTCTTTTTTTATTATAGCCAACAGGTTCGCAATCAGATTTAGGTCAGGTGAGTTACCAGGCCATTTTAACACTGCAATGTTATTGTCAGATAAAAATTTCATCATTTTTTCTGAACAATGACAGGGTGCTAAATCTTGTTGAAAAATGCCCTCACCACTAGACAAAGCTTTTTGCATATCTGGAATCAATCTTCGTTGGAGAACTTCAATATACTGGTAACTTTTCATCACTCCCTGGACAGGAAAGAGCGACTAAGCGATCCAACGCTTTTGTAGCTGAAGCATCCCCAAAACATTTTTGGGGGTATGTTTTGCCTGTTGGTTGAGGTGGCATGGTTTTACCCTCTCTCCTACACTCCTCACAAAGCAAGAATGCTTGCCTCCAACGAAAAAATAAGTTTCTTCCGAAAACATTACCTTTTTCCAAACAACCAAAGTCCAGTTTTTGTTTTCTTCAGCCCAAGCAAGTCTTTTACTCTTCATTTTTTTTGGTTAGCAGCTGCTTTGTCAGAGGTCTTCGAGCAACTCTTCCAGCTTTAATGAGACGTCTTTTTATTGAAGTGTTGCTTAAATGAATTCCATAAGCCATCATGTCTCTTTGTAAATCACTACTGGTCTTCATGGGATTAGCAACACTGAGTCGATGTAGCATTTTATCATCCCTAGCAGACGTTTTACACTTTCGGCCACATTTCCCTTTGTGTCTTGGAGAGGTTGTCCCAGTTTCCTTAAAGTGTCAAATAATTCTACAAACTGCGGACTGACTCACCCCAACCATACCTGCAATCTACCTTGATGTCTTGTGACAGTGCCTATACAGAGTAAGAATACTTCCACGCTTTTTGGGGGTTGTGTCAGCCATAATTTAAATGATGCACCTTCTGATTAGGGTATCTTGTCAAAATAACGAATTTTAGCAAGTTGCCTTCAGACAAATAATGACATCATAACAAGAATTGTGACATCATCATTTTAATTTTTCTTCATCAAATCTGGGCTTCAATGATATTCAGCAATGCTGCAGCATTTAGGTGATCTAGTTGTTAAGTTTGATACAGGCATAAGGTTTGAATCCTTGCAGTGTTTTCTTCCTCTCTGGAGTTATGCACTGGCACCGCACCCGTGAAAATATTTTTTGTGTGATGCTGTCTTGTAAATGCAAGTTTTGTGAATGTGTGTGTGAAATATGTTGAGGTTTACTGCAAAGCTGTACTGCAGCCAGGTCATTAGCCAGGGGGGGAATTCGGGAGCAATCCCCACAAATTTTTTGCCCACAATTTTTCTTCCCCTCCTAAATATGTATTTGCCCCCAAACTTTTAAACCTGGCTACAGGCTTGAGTGCCAGAAGAATTTTTTGAAGGGGGGGAGGAATAGTGAGCGTTTCTGAAGGTAGTAAAAAAGATTTTTCCAGGGGGAGGCCAGAAGAGGGAAATTTCATTTTTCTCTCTCAAAATTTAGAAAGCAACCATTTTTTGCCAAAAATGTAATAGAAAAATGTCACATTTCAAACTCCAGGAGCAAAGACCCCTAGACTGTCAATTTCGGTGTAAAGCACTCAAGTCCGTTTCTTTGTTTGTTAATTATATTGTCGATGGTAACAGGAAAATTTTTTTTTCTGTGATGCAAAGAAACGCTACGCTATCTCACTACTGCAGACCTAATATGATCTGGGAATTCGAATGTTTAGGTATTTTATTTGCAAATTGAAAACTTTTAACAGCTGTTTTCTCAAAACTGGTATTTTGTGACTTAAGCACTTTTCGTTAGAGGGTTTTCAATTCTCTGTATAAGTTGAGGAACATTGCCCACATTTGCAACCATTGTTGTGCTTGCTATGGACTTAGTAATGCAGATGTAAACATGCTTGTGTGTGAAAGCTATTGTGTACTTTTCCTTGAGATTAGACAATGACCGTAACAATACGACAGTTGTGTACTGACATAAGAATGTGTTTTTTGTTCTGTAAGACTAGTTTGTTAGCAAAGCTGCCATCTAATGAGTTGAATTTGCAAATTTTCTGTTGGAGACTGAACATGCAGTGTTGATTTTAGCACCTCGGTCAAAGCAGATTTTAGCATCTCAGCTGAAGGTGCAGTCACCTTGTTTTGTGGTCATCCCCATGAGGATAATTGCTTATGAAATTAATGGCAATGCAGCTTTTGTCTGCACAGTGTATTTTACACTTCTTTGAAGTGAAACATGTGATTAAGTAATAGCATTTCTGTGTGAATATGCAGTTGGTGGGTTTGAATGTTATGCAATTACCCACACTATTTTCTTAACATATTATGGTTTTGGTTTGGGATTCCATTGTTGTATTTGATAAGCAAGTTATGTGTTCAAGCCATATGTAATTAACCAGAGTCATGTGTAACTACTGAAAAATGATGCAAGTTTCATTGAGTTATGATTGCCTTTCTGTTTTCAGAATCAGGAAGAGTCTTGCCAAAGACAGACAGAATGAGAAAAGTTTTTGTCACTGATGGTTTAAAAGAAGCTATTACAGGACAATGCTTATATTTTGTTAAACCTCGTGGTGATCAACTCCTTTCAATGAGAAATATATCTGAGGTACTGTGTGGGCAGGACCAATTCTTTGACTCTAGGCCAGAGGTAAAAAAAGCAGTTGCTTCCTCATGCTGCATGATTAAAAACTTGCAGTGCGTGAATTGCAGCAACATAGCAGTGCATGATATATACAGAGTATAAAGGTTTCGTCAGTAAGCCCCACAATTCCCACTATTCTCACCATGCACACTGCTCACCACCTCCACATGCCTCTAGGTGCAAAAATTGAATGCTCTCACATAGAGCACGTTGAAAGTGAAGAGGTTGTTAGAGACAAGCACTGCGTTGTAAAGAGCAAAATGCTCTTATAGGTAGAGTGCATCACAAAGGATCTGCTCGGTTATGCATTGTTGCAGGAAAATAATGTGGGTAAAACACCTGAACAGCATTCTTGTGGTGAAATGTGACAATCACTGTGGTATGTCATCTTTTTAAAAAATAAGCAAAATTATAACAAGAAACTGTTGGGTGGAAGAATGAAAATCATGTAGGCCATATACAGTACATAACAAGCAGCATTTCTGCAATGAAATGCAAAGTTATCAAGATGTGGTATCTGGTGTTTTCCAAGCTTAACAATATTATCACAAAAAACTGTATTGGAGAATTAAAACAATGTAGGCTGCATGCATACATGTATTTAACCTTACTAGCGTTCCTGCACTGAATTGTGTTCAGAGAAGTTTGTAAGCTGTAGTATGTTGTCGAGTGTTTTTCTCTTAACTCTTTGGCGTCCGGCTGCTTTCGGGGATTTTCAGAAAAAAAAACAATGCACGTGGCTTTGCGTGGGAATATCGCTGCTCCTGTTCGGGTTACAGACCTAGTTGAAGCGTCAAAAGATGCGGCAAGTCTTGTAGTCTCCACTCGAAAAAAATTGTTTTGCTTGGGAGTGCAGGTTTTTTGTGAGTGATGTCATAAGTGGAGGACTTTTAGGCCACCCTGGCCCTTGGCGCCAACCGTTAGATGGTAGTATTTCACAAGTTTTTACTGGAAACTAGGCTACAATCCGAGTCTTTTCGTACTTTGGATGACCTGCTGGGGTTTCGGGTTAAAAAATTACGATCTAAGTTAGTAAAAATATTTGACTAATTAGGTAATTAGATAATTAATTAAATTGTTTATTTTAGATCATAACTTTTGAACCAGAAACGCTAGAAAGTCGATCAAAGGCTTAAAAGACTCGGACTCGAGCCTAGTTTAGAATGAAAACGTCAGCGAAACACTTTATCGTAGCGGTTGGGCCGTAGGCCAGGCATCATGAGCCAAAATGACCCCAAAACTACTTCACTTATGACGTCAGTCACAAAAAATCTGCACCGCCAACCAAAGATTTTTTTCGAGTGCAATCTACTAGACTGGCCGATCCGTTTGAGCCCTTGAACAGCTCTCTAGCGCAATCGGCGGAGGAGCTAGGGCGTTGGTGAGTCAACCGAAAACTGCTGTTTTTTAAGCCGAAATTGAAGTACGAAATATCGTACACCGGCTCTCAAAGTGTTAACACTTTCGGTACCCAGTGGATTTCCCACAGCAATATCCACTGTTACTGGGTGGTTTACCTTTAAGGACTACATGAGCCACTGTTTTTGCAGAGATTTCCAACACCATTACTTGTCAACCGACTGAGCAAGTGTTTAAGGTTGAAAAAAATGTTTTTCGGTTTGGATTTGGGTTTTTTTGTGGGTGATGCCATACTGGGGCATGTTTTCGCCTGTTCGATCAAGTTCACCTGGCCCTGGGACCAGCTCAAGAAGCCATTTTTTTGCTAAAAAAATTACTTGGAAACTAGGCTATCATCCAAGACTTTAGAGCTCATGATTGGCATTCTAGCATATCTGGAGCCAAAATATGGCTTAAAAACTAAAATTGGGAAAAATTTAAATCAACGTTGGCCATTTTGGCTAAATACTGTAACTCGCCACCCGAGAGAGCTGTTCAAACCCTATAACGACTCAGAGAAAGTCTTGTACTTCGGAACAAAAAAAACTGTAGGTTTTGGATGTCATTTTTTTTGTTGATTTTTACATGATGGGAGTGTGTTCATGCATATTTTGCTCACATTAGGATGGTGTCATTGGGCCCTGGATGCCAACGCCAAGAGCCATTGTTCGACTCGAGTTATTTTTTGGAAACAAGGCTATAATATGAGTCTTTAAATGATGGACTTTCTAACATTTCTGGTTTGAAAATTATGGCCAAAATGCCGCAAATTAATTAATGAAATCACTGCTAATCCCTGAGGCGATTCCGGAAACATCTGGCATTTTTTGGCCATAACTTTGAACCCAGAAATGCTAGAAAGTCGATCAAGGGCTCTAAAGACTCGTATTATAGTCCAAAATCCAAGAAAGAATTGAGTCACAAAATTGGCTCATTGGATGAACCGATGACGTTATAAAAAAGAACCGCAAAACCTACCCCAATCATGTCAACAACCAAAAACCTCAAACCTGAAACTTAGCACTTTTAGAGCCGCCTGGTTTCGGCGATTTTTGCAAAAAAACAGCAGTTTTCGGTTGCCTTACCAATGCCCTAGCTCCTCCGCCCATTGCGCTAGAGAGCTGTTCAGCGGCTCAAACGGATCGGCCAGTCGAGTGACGTCATAAGTGGAGGACTTTTAGGCCACCTTGGCCAACTTCACCTGGCCCTGGGCGCCAACTGTTAGATAGTAGTATTTCGCTGAAGTTTTTACTGGAAACTAGGCTACAATCCGAGTCTTTTGATACTTTGGATGACCTGCTGGGGTTTCGGGTTGAAAAGTTGTGATGTGAGTTAGTGAAAATATTTGACTAATAAGATAATTAATTAATTTGTTTATTTTAGATCATAACTTTTGAACCAGAAATGCTAGAAAGTTGATCAAAGGCTCAAAAGACTCGGACTCGAGCCTAGTTTCCAATAAAAACTTTAGCGAAACACTTTGGCCTAGCGGTTGGGCCCTAGGCCAGGTAACCTGAGCCAAAATGACCCTAAAAGAACTTCACTTATGATGTCACTCACAAAAAATCTGCACCCCCCAACCAAAATATTTTTTTCGAGTGCAATCTACTAGACTGGCCGATCCGTTTGAGCCATTGAACAGCTCTCTGGCGCAATCGGCGGAGGAGCTAAAGCGTTGGTAAGGCAACTGAAAACTGCTGTTTTTTAGGCCGAAATCGAAGTACGAATATACCGTAGGCCGTATCTCAAGGAGTTAACTACACGACTTTCTGAGTCTTTGAAGGGTTTGAACAGCTCTAGCTCAATCGGCTGGTGAGTCATGGCCTTCAGCCAATAATGACCAAGGTTGCTTATTGTGGGATTTTAATGCTTATCCAAGTTTTACTTTTTGAGCCATAATTTTGGCTCCAGATAAACTTGAAAGCTGATGAAGGGGTCCAAAAACTTGGATGATAGCCTAGATTCCAAAAATCCCTTGATCCAAAATAATGGCACATTGATTTGACTCCCAGGGTCAAAAAATGAAGATTTTCATTAGGAATGTATATATATGTTGCGTGGTAACTGTTGCAAGTTTTTCTCATGTATATACGTCAGCTGGTAGTTAAAAGAGGATAGCCAACCTTGTTTTGTCTATTAATATGTGAAAAGAGATAACCAACCCCATTCTTGACTATGAATATGTTAAAGAAGAGAACTATCCATAATTTTATCTGTAAATAAGTAGAAGTAAGAAATAAATTGCATGTTTTCTTCCCTGAGTTGTTTACATTCAATACTTACATGTGTGTGTTTGCACGGCTTCTCTAAGCACTTCAGTCTTAGTTTACTTATTCTTTCAACAAAACTTTTTATGGTTTAATGCTGGTACTCTTAACTCAAATATCACCTTCTCTGCTTGGAATAATTAGTGGTAGATGGTTAGTCAGGTATTCAATCTGTCAAAGTAAGTATTTGTTTTTCCTGTGTTCAGGAAACCAATTTTGGTGTATTGGATGTTGAAGAAAATGGTGGACTGCTGCCTGCAATACGAGAACTTATGTTGAAAGTCTATTTGCCAACTATTCAGGCCATGTCTAATTGGGGCAGTCTTACTGAAACACCTCATGGAAAAAAAACTAAAGAAGCGTTTATACATAATCTAGAAAGTTTTGTGCACTATTTGGACAGTAAGTTCTTTGTTGTTTATTGGATAATTTTCAGTAATTATGGACAGAAAACTTTCAACATTTTTTGCAAGTCAGCAGTTTTTGAAACTGCTAATGCCCTGATGGCATTGTGGTTTTTACTACCTGAAGATCTTAACACCTTGGGCTCCACTGTATTCTGGGTTTTTTCCCGATCAGCGCCGGTTTATAATTGTCATTGTCACATTGTTGGCCTACGTGTGGTAAAGTTGTCAATGCAGACCCAAATAACTTGGTGAGTTATTGCTCAGTTGAACTCAAATTTTCAGGTAACATGCATATGCACAGGGAGAACATTATGGTAACATTTTTTTGCAAGCGACCATGCACAAGAATCGTTATTGCATCTCATACAACAAAAAATCAGCCCCCTGCAACCAAAAAATTTTTTTTCGAGTGCAATTTACTAGACTGGCCGATCCGTTTGAGCCCTTGAACAGCTCTCTAGCACAATCGGGGGAGGAGCTAGGGTGTTGGTAAGGCAAGCAAAAACTGCTGTTTTTTAGGCCGAAATCGAAGTACAAAATGTCGTACGCCGGTTCTTGAAGTGTTAATTGATACAAACTCATGGGTATATTGCGGCATTATTTAATTAGTAATTCCCCTTGGTTTGTAAGTATATTTGGTTCTTTTTGCATATTTAAGGTGCTCAAATGAATGTTGATGGAGCTGTAAGACTGCATGATCCTACAGACATAGACTTCAAAAAACTAAGAACTGTAGCTGACTGTGCTGCTGCTGCCAAGGATCCCGAAACGGTGCTTAAGTTGGAAGAACTTGTTACATGCTGGCGCAAACAAATTGAGCAGGTATTTTGCTTGTTTGTATCACAAAAGGTTTATATAGGTATTTTTTTCTGACACTGTTGTATAGTAATTTCATGACTCTGCCATACTAAGAATTGTATGTAAATATCAAAGAAAATGAAGGAGACATCTTCAAATTTTTTGTCAGTATTTTAATTTCTTGCTTAATGTAGTGCTTTTAAAATGTCCGACATTCTCAATTCAATACGGCATATATATATATACATATATATATATATATCGCATAGCCATTTCAAGTGCACTTAGTGCACAACAAAACAAACATTTGCTCAGTGTAGAATTTCTTAGAGGGAACACTGATCACAACTGATATGTAGCAATCTCATGCTTCTGTGAGAATTTCCACCTGTTGCATGACAATCACAGTGACAACGAAAACTACAATCTTAACAAGGTTGACCTGCTATTGTGACATGCGCGCAGCGCAGTGCTCTCACTTCCTAGGTTGGAAGTTTTGACTCTTTTTAGGGATTTTTGGAAAAGTATGAAAATGTGTGAAATGAACTACTTCAGCTTATTTTGGAAGTCATATTTGGTTCTATTTTTATATTTATCATTGGCACTCTGATTTATGCTGCACCACCACAGATAATAGGGATTTTTTGGTACTTTTCTAGGGAGTTTTGGAGTTTAATTTGTGAGAGCCCTGACACAGTGAAAAATCTTCCTAGGATGGTAGGGAAACAACAGCCGAGTCTGAACATTTAAATATTTGATGCCCCTTGTTATTAAAACATCATCCATAAAATGTGCATTTGTCTGGCAGTTTTTTCTTTACAATACTGTGCAGATTTAAGCCGGAAAATAAAGTCTGCTTTGCTGCAATTGACAAATTTGAAAAGTTTGTTTTTAGTGAATTTCAAAGCTTCTGGATCAAAGAGACCATTTGCTCGTAAAACTTTCCAGCAAAACCTCTTGTGAAAATCCCTATGTACTAACTGCACACCTCAGGTATGCAGTAGGCTTTTGAAGCCATAATTACTGCAGTTGAGGAACATGTCATTGTGGTCGCAAGTACGATTGCGCATTTTATATTTGCACACTTCTGATGTACTCCAACACATGTTCGATCGAAGTCGAGTATCGACTTTGCTCTAAGACACCGACTTACAAGGTAGGCAAAATAACTTTTGTGCATTTATGACGTGGATCCTGTTGTTGTCCAATTCTTGAGCGACTAATTGACATATGCAGTTGATGAATGCCAATATATACTAGAGCAGCGTTTCTTAAAGGTCAGCTGACGAGAAAATCATCAAATGTGATTTTTTGGTAGAATTTGATAAAATATGTTTCCATGAACATACTTGTGAAATTCTTCCACACAGCATGCTAAAATGGCCAAGTTATATGCTTCCAGACATGAGAAATCGAGCAAGCTCTGATTTTGCCGTTTTCTTGCCAACTTATTATTGTGACGTCATGTCAGAACGTGCAGTGGAGCGTGTTTGCGTTGTTGTGCATAGCCAGAAGCTGGCTGCTTTGATTGAGTTTTTAGTGGCATTAGCAGTGATCTCAAGTGCATAGCGTTATGGCAGTTATTTACACTCCCAGAAATCAAGGGTTGAATCAAAAGAGTATTGTTTCTACATATTTTGTCTAGAAATGACAAACTTCATTGGTGTTGCTTTGTTTTGTTTGCTAGGCCTATCCTTATGTGCAAACCTCATGGCAAATCCGGACTAAACTGCTGGCCAAAAGTTTCGCCTAGTAGGCTAGTTAACGAGTTCCCTTCTAGTGGGGTTATTGAATCTGTTCTGTTGTTGTTTAGGTGACTTGAGTGTTGGGAAATGTCCAATAGTCAAAATTTCAAAATTACTGAAGCAATGTGCTGTGATAGATTGATGGGTAGGTTTATTTGGTGGTACTGAATTAATTGTGCTAGATGTACACTCTGTAGAACAGCAGAAACGCTGGGGCACCAAAAGAACAGGTTTCTAGTCCGGTGCCCATAAATTTAGTGAGATGTGAGTGAATATCTTTTGTGAGATTGACACAAATAATGTCTGTAGAAACGTTGCTTAGCTTACGGCTTGTTGTATATAGCTAGTTTAAGAAGCTGATGAAGTGTAAGACTCTGAAAATGAATTGCCATCGTATTTTTCCGTTAAGTGATTCAATGCAGTATAACTAGTGTGATGCTAGGTTGCATTTTGACCTAAGATATTTTAAAGAACTACCGTATATATTATAACACTAGCTTTAGCCAGGCGCAGCGCACGTATGTCAGACTCCATTTTTCTTGTATTTGTGACATGCAACAAATTGTTAATACTTGCAGTGTTCTTATTAGCTTGCAACACAATATGTCTTATGAGTAGGTTAATGCTATTTGCTGCAAATTGTTGTCTTTTCTTCATACAGACAATGATTTTGAAGCATTAAAATCTACTGACATGGTGGTAAGTGCTGTTGCAACTTGCAGCATGAAAAGTGTGTGAGGCAAAAATGTTTGTATGTTCGCTTTCCCAAAAGAGCCTAAGATAAGGCAAGCCTGGATTTTCAAATGTCAGAGAGAGAGCTACAATTTAACTAAGCATTGAAGGGTTTGTGAAAAACACTTCAAGTTTCCAATTTTGTATTAAGTAGGGCATTTGCAGCCTCTATTGGATATAACATGAATTTTCAGTTACAACTTCAACCTCATTCTGTTCCTTCTATAATTCCTCGAACCAAAAAATCAAACATCTTCATGAAAAAGGAAGCTACAGAGAAGATCTACTGCTTGGGGAAAATTAATCTTAACCACATTTTTATCTCTGATTTTTCGGAATATGTGAACGATCAGCCATTGATGCTCGCCGAAGGCCCCCCTCCCCTGTCAGCTCCTGAGAAACAGATTAGTAATGATGAAGTGACGCGCCGTCACGCTTCAAGATTCAACGCCTCCTGCCTATTTTGATGCACTTCCTTCTTATTGCTTGAATACACACAACAACCAAACGTACTGATGTCTTCACATCTTTATTTAAAATTAAGTAGGATATTCAAAGCCACAGCAACGCTCACAGACAAATCGTTGCCTAACGCAAGCAGGCAAAACTCTTCTGTGTTGTTTTGCGAAGTTTCTTCCAAATCCATTGCGTGAATTTTCAGTAGGCTGTATGTATCCTGGGTGAAAAAATAAAATGTTATGTTGCAATACTTTTTTATGTGACTTTCAATATGTAACCCATATTGAAGAATGACAAAACGTTTAAAATGTCGATATTTTTCAAATACAATTGCACGTACTCATGGATGAGTTCGTCCTCCATGGATGGCCCGTTAGCTTCTTGATATTTGTATTAGTGCGGTAATCTTGAGGCCATTACAACGAAATCCTGAATGGTTCACATTTTTCTCCATTCGTTTCGTATTGACTTCCGATAAATCGTTCCAGCAAAAGCACTCTGTGGCTTTTGGCATAGTCATGCATTGCCCACAGGTGCTCCTGTAGAAAGATGATTTGGTGTTTCATAGTCGTACGAGATGGGATTGCAGTCGCACCCCACACTTGAAAAGTTTACAAAAAAATTGCTCAGAAAAAGTAAAAAAAATGGCCAAAACATTTTGAAGGTAAGAAGTAACATGTTTTCCACATTTCAGAGAAAATAATATAAAAGACAGGGCTGCAGAAAAGCAGGGGCATTGCCCCTGCTTGATTCAAAAGAGGGCGGAGGTGCCGTTTTCATAACAGTATCATAGGTAATTTCATGGTTATCAAGATGGACCTAAAGCAAATTTATTGTACATTAGTTATTCGCCCACCCAGAAAATTTAGAATGGTTATTATTTTTGAGGTCAGAGGTCAGCATTAATTCTGAACAGAAGCAAGCATATTGGTAACAATTTTGTTGTTTTTTTAAAAATAAATTTCCATTTCCACGAACTTTTCCACTGTACCTCCTGCCCTACCGCTGTTCTGGCATCCCTGGTGAAAGAGGAAGTTTGTTATGTTCTGCATCAAAAAGGCGACAATGCCTTTACTCTTTGACAACCCATTTACAAGCTTTGGCCCTCCGCAGGCCCATAGCCACAGTGGTGCATTTGGGGGAAGTGCCTTCCCGAGTTTTTTTGTGCACAGAAAATTTTGTTTTAAACATATAATAGAACGAATAATTTTAACCTCTTGTTTTGTTTTAATTAAATTAAAATAAATTGTTTTTCCTGCAAACCTTAAAGTCTGGCTATGGCCTGGCTTTCCCTGCTAAATGCTTTTGTGATACTGTCAACAAGCAATGAATAATGATTTTACATTGTAAAATTTCTTTAATCTACTTGAAACCGTACAAGTTCTGTTGGTGCACAAAGCATCATCAAAATTATAGCCTAACCACATTTATGTTGACAATATATTGGAAAAAAGTTTTACCTGTCGGGAAAAGCTATTTCTCTTTGTTTAATTTTGAAAACAATGTAAGCGGGCAAAACTTTTCTGCTTTGTGTAAGCTTTGACCACTCTAGTTTTTATGACACCAACCCTGTAGTTTTTATGACACCAACCAACCCTGAAAATCCTTCTCAGCTACTCAAAAGCTTACCAGTTCTCAATGTCAGGAATTATCCTCATCTAAGCCAGCTTCTTCATCTTCAGTGACATCGGTGCTGCTTGTATGTTCAACTTTATACTTGACTGATTAGGTGCAGGCTCATACGACTGGTATGGCAGCACAACATTTGGAAAACCCAATTCTTCAGTGTCACTGTCACTCTCAAAAAATTTTGCCATTGCTGGGTTTTATGTTGTTTAAATACTACAAAGTAATTAAGTCAAGTGTCAATATCCAACTTCAACTGAGAGAGAATTACATTCCAGCAAAACTGCATTGCGTTACGCAGTGGGTCGCTAATGGGAAAATGCAATGCTTCAACGTGAAGAAACGTGCATGCTGCATAGTAAAGTTCTGACAAGACGCCATGTGCTGTGACTCAAGCAATAGCAGATTGTCAAACTTTGCTTGCTTCCCACAGCTTAACCGTGTTACCAATGTTGATAAAAATTAGTGATTTAGAATCAGAACGAAAAGTTCTGTCGATCGGAGCAAAAAAATAAAACAAAAAAAATGATGTCGGTTGACCTTTCACATTGGTGAGTAACATACCCACAGCATAATCTAATAAAAGTTACAGACTCCCAAGATGAAACGCTGCAACAAATATTTGAATATATGTGTTAATCATCGTGGTTGTAATAAAAATGTCTGCAAAACCTATCAACTCTTTAAAAATCATGGACACGTTAAGAGTTTACCAACCCCACTTTAAAACCGCAGTGCTAGAGTTTATTAACGCTTTTAAAAATGTATGGAAGTTTAAATATCCATTTAATGTTTTGGCTACTGGTATGTTCGACCTATTCCTTAACACTTTGAGAGCTGGTCTACAAATATATATATATATATATATATATATATACCAATAATGTTATCACCAATGCCTCAAAAGATATGCAGTGAAGAAACTTTTCTTACAATACCTTACTAGTGGAGGTAACTTTAGCGGTTTGCGAGTATTAAAATAATTGCGCAGCAATGTCAATATTGGCAATGTCAATATTGGCTTCTGTGGTCCCTCAAGGGTTTCTTGCAAGAGTCAAAAATACCAATGTTCTCAGTGTAGCTGCTTTTTCTGATTTTTTTATTGCAGTCCCAAAAGGGTCTCTTGCGAGAGTCAAAAATACGAATGTTCTCAGTGTAGCTTCCTTTTCTTTTTTTCTTGGGAAGTTCTCGCCTAACAATAGTGCCAATAATGTGTTACTTGCACAAAAAAGCACAAAGTTGAAAAACAGAAAACATTGGTGCAATGTTCATTGCTTGGAAAGATATAAACCCATCAATGGCTTGGTTGATGCTGTAATTTCTACAGATTTTGTTCTTTGTGAAAATCAAACCTACAAATGTTCTCAATGGGGCTGCTTTTTCATGAGATTTTTTGAGAAATTCTGGCCTAGCCATATTCATAATGATGCAGTGTTTGATGTGTAACCAAACACGAAATTGATAAAACAAACTTTTTAGATGCTTGTTCCTTTCATTTTTATAAACTTACCACAGTGTTTACCCTGCTTAACTGTTGTGGGAAAGCTTGCATTATTGGTATTCATGTCCAAAGTGGCCAATAAAAGTAGTAATGGCCAAAATGACCAGAACTTTCACCATTGAGTTAGTGTTCGCTGGAGGCTATCTCTGGCACCCCGCTGTGCAAACAGGAGTTCGTGCTGCGGGAGGCAACTGTTGACATGGGATTGGAAGTACGAATGTATTTGTACACCAGTAGGTAACTGATAACAAGAAAGTACGAATATATTCCTACCACAGTAGGGAAGGTGTTTGACGGTTACAGGTATGTTGTGATTGCCTGCTACTTTTTGAAGTGGTGTATGTGGTCAAGGTTTTTCTCCAGCTGTTATCCTATTTACAGTGACTGCATTGCTATTTATGCCACAATATTAATCTGTATTTGGATTTTATGATGATTTCTGGATGAGGATGGTGTAACAGTGTAGAAGTGTGAGAGAAAAAGGAGAACCTATTAGGTTTGGAGATACCACAGGCAATACATGACACTTTTCCTTTTAGGGTTTGTTGGAAAAGGATTTTTGCATATTTAAAGACTTGTGTTTTAAAGTGGTTGAAGAGAGAAATTAGATAAAACCTATGTCTTTCCCATTTGCAGTTGTTTGTAAAATAGTAAAAGCTGTGTGTTTCATACGAAATGAAAAATCAATTTGTATTGTAGATGTAATGCCATTTATCATATTTGCAGGTACTTGCTGAAAGTGAGCAAATGAGGAAGGAAGCTGATGACACTGGACCACTTGCTGAATTGGAACATTGGCGGTTTCTTATGTCTAAGTTTAACTCTTTGCTTGAACATGTAAAGGGGGAAAAGTGTAAAGCAGCTATTAACACCCTTCATGCTGCGAAGTCTAAAGTATTGAAAGTAAGTGCTTAGGTTCTTGGAGTTGTTGTGCTGTGATTTACCATAGTTGTTTTCCCACGTTCTGCAGGCAGATTATCAATATCAACCCAGTTACAGATTTAATTGAATTTTTGAAGTATATAAATCATTGTAGTTATTTATCAACCAATTTTTTCAACTTTTTCTGTACATTTTGCAAAGTTTATCGATTTAATATTTTAAAATTATTTATTTTGAATTATTATGCTATCAAGTTCATAGTTTCTTAGATATTTGATAAATGAATTGATTAATACAGGATCAATTTCTGCTGAAGTACAGGAATATATCCAACACGTTGGGGAGCTGTTAACAAGGTTTATATAAATGTGTGCAAAACAAACGTACATGTTTGGATAGAAGTTGTTTGGATAGAAAACTTACCAACACTTCAAGTAGCATTCGGTCACTAAAATTGGATGGTTCAATGTGTGACAGCTCTTGATGTTTTTTGGGAAAATCTAATGGCACTGGTGTGGAAATTACCCTGGACACATCTACCGTTAAGCACAGTGTTTCTCAAACAAGTCCCACTTGGCTCACTAGAGGATGATTTTTTAATTCCTAGAGGAAATTTCTTCCAGGGAGGAACTGACGATGAAAAGCTCTGGATGGAAAAACCTTTAGTTTTTATTATTTATTAAACACAAAAACCTACATGGGGCTGGTTTAGATGGGAATGTCTAAAGCAGTTGTTCCCAACCTTTCTCTGACCATGTACCCCTTCTGCATTTTGACAGAGGAGCATAAAAATTTTCCCTGAAATTGCTTATGATGAAACGGCTGAGTAAAATAACAAAAAACCACCGAACATTTAATAGAAATGTAGATTTTCAGAACCATGACAGTAATGTTTTTTTGAAAGAACATTTACCGATTAATGTATGATATTTGGAAAGAAATAATATATAACTGTTTTTGCTCCTCTATTACTAGCCTTAAATGTACCCCTTCGTATAGGTAAATGTACCATTAGGGGTACATGTAACCCAGGTTGGGAACTCTTGGTCTAAAGTACGCAAGAACAAGCTGTTTTAACTCCAGTGACTGACATTATGAAAGAGTCTCTTTGGTTCACAATCGTGTATTGTTTCTTCACAGTAGGTAGTGGGAAATTTTTACAATTATATTTTTTGTGATTTTTGTTGATTTGGAAATGACAGTGTTTGGGTTTGTAAGGGAGGAATACGAAAAAAATCAAGAACCACTTCTCTAGCTAAATAGAAAGTTCACGCTTGGTAACTGCTGGGGATAGACCTCCCATTATTGACTCTCTCAATCAAATAATCACACATTGGTCAAATTAAGGGTTACTGCACAGTCTTGAATAGTATGGAAAACATTTTTGTCATTTTCCAGTCTGGAAAAATCTGGACAGAAGTTGTTTTTGCTCCGTTAGTGTGGAAACAAAATAATTTTCCGGACTTAATCTTTAGGCGTACATTTTCATAATATTTTATTCAATATTGATATAATTTTACTTCTATTGTGTTAATTGTTACAGTGCCTGCATTTGACCTGGGCAGGTCATACAAAAGCGTCACGTATGGAAAATGTCTGAAAAAGGTCTTGAACAACTCAGGAAATTTATTTTTGAAATTGTGTGGTGACCCTGCAGATGAATATCAGTTTAGCTTTATTATTAGCAAGTTTAATGGATATTGTTTCATGAAGTAAATCTGCAGCTTGGTGTGACCAAGTACTATCACTTAGCTTCTGGTGCAATGTTGGTATGAAAGACCTTGTTGAAAAGTAGTGGACCTGATAAACAGTAACTTGTGCAAGACAATGCATCACAGATGATGAGCTTTTCATCAAGCATTACTGTGACAATCAGCATTTGGTTAAAATATGATTTTGTTTGAATGATTTGATGTCGACTTAAAAGTGTACATAGTTCTTTCATTGATGTTAGTTTGTATTTGTATGCATCGTTTGCTTAAAATGAGTTTATTATTGTGTTATTATACAAATGACTTTATACAAATTATAAAAATGAGTTATTATACAAATGACTGTTGTCGTTTAACTGAATGAAAACTTCCATCAAATCAATGTATGTGCATTGACAATGAAGTACATAATTATGCAAAGGTGTTTTAGGTAATTTTAATATAAAGCTAATGCTTCTTGCCTTTCACAGAACTTATTGGTGTTTTTTCAGGCATGGAGAGAAATGGATGCCCAGATTACTGATCATGCTAATGAAGCCAAGGACAATGTGAAGTATCTGTACTCTTTGGAAAAAGCATGCACTCCTCTCTACAACTCTGACCCTGTAACATAACTTGTGACCATGTGTTTAGTGTTGCAAAGTCTTTGTTTTTCTAAATTCTATGCTTGAACAGGTCAATATGATTGAAGTAATTCCTACACTGATCAATATCATCAGCATGATACAAAATGTATCGCGTTATTATAATACTTCACAAAGAATGACTTCATTATTTATAAAGGTGGGAGATTGTTATTAATTCCTTACTGACTAGGAAAAAGTGACAAATGGTTATGCAGCTATAAATATTTAGTGGATAGTATTACCAGTTTTTTGAATGGTTGTGCAAATGAACTACATGTTTCTCAAAAAAGCATTAAATTAGTAATTTTGGAAGAAGGTAACTCACACCATATTGATCTTGCTTAATAGTGTAGTGTTCGTAGAAATTGACATGTAGTATAACATATATAATGTTATATAATATAAAATGAATACAAACGTGAAATGTAATTGGTACAAATGAAGATATTTTAACTGTGCATAAATTGTCCATTAAACAAAACTAAACATATTGACTGAGTATTAAAGTAGGATATTATAACACTCAGCCGTAACAAATGCCATGCTGACAAGTGACATAATGTAGCAATGAACTTGGATTATCAGGCCGTATCTCCATCAGAAGGCAATTTCGGTCTTGAGTCCATCTAACTTTGAAATGTCAGCAACATTGATTCTCAACCACAACATTCAGGGCTGTGTGTGGCTCACAATCAGTGATTTTTAACACCTTCAGTGCCGGTTGGAGATAGACCGATCTATCGGCCTGGCTGATATATCGGGCTGATATTTGGGTTTCACTGATACATTGGTGTCGGCCAAAATTGTCGATTTAATCAGCCTCGGTAGATGTTGACAAAATGCTGTTATATTTCTCACGCATGCAGAAAACTTGTGCAAGAAAGCACAACGAATCAAGTCAAGACAGTTATCTTGCAGCAACGCTAGCAGGTGCATATTCATAAACAACCAGACAAGGTGAACCATTGAGCATGCATCAGCCATCACAGTTGAAAGAAAAGCATCATCATTAATCGAATTGAAAATTATAGCAAAATATTGAAATGGCTGCAATTTGAAAAATTTTAGCTCATAAATTCTGATTTTTGAAGTTTTTGAAAAAAAGGATAAGACAGATTGCATAATATTTTTGATAACGAAGCAGAAAACAAAATTTAAAAATTTTGGAAATATCAGTTATTGGTATTGGCTATCGGTTCATGTATGGCCGAGATATCGGTATTGATATTGGCCCCAAAAAAGCCATACCGGTCGATCTCTAGTGCCGGTGTACAAATATATTGTACTTTGAAATCCTGCATTGAGCTATTGTTGTTGCATTACTTATACACACAATGTACATATAATACACAATGATGAAAAGCTTACTGGGCCACATGTGGGCCTTGGGTTAGACATAGCTGGTGTGGAGACATTCTCAAGTGGTGGCGAGACCACAGATCAGAATTTCCAGATCTCAGTGATCTTGCGGGAAATACATTCTACGTGATTGCAACCTATGCTGCTAATGAAAGTGTGTTTAGTATCCAGGATCATGTAATGAATAGCAGAACATATTTGAAAGAGTTTCTCAGTGAACGACATACTCTTCCGTTGGCTTTGAAATTAACCACCGAACAAATTGCCACTAGTGATGAAATTCATTCCACGGGTTTTAGTGGTTTTCAGGCACGCAGTGACAGGTGCAGGATGGAAACAGTGTGGGATGGGTGCAGGTTGGGGGTGTGTGCAGGTTATAAGTCTGTGGGAGCAGGCAAGATATTTGATATTCCTTTGAGTGTGGGGCAGGGTGTGTATAAAATTTGTGGGAAAGGAGTGGACAAAAATTTCAACATGCACAGGGCTCTACTGGGCCCCAACCATAAGAGGGAAGTGTTTCAATTAAGTTTTAACTGGAAACTAGGCTAAAATCCAAGTCGTTTCAGACTTTTATTGACTTTCTAAAGTTTCTGGTTCGGAAGTTAACACTTTGAGAGCCGCCTGGTTTCGGCAATTTTCGCAAAAAAAACAGCAGTTTTTGGTTGCCTTACCAATGTCCTAGCTCCTCCGCCCATTGCGCTAGAGAGCTGTTCAGCGGCTCACACGGATCGGCCAGTCTAGTAGATTGCACTTGAAAAAAATTTTTTGCTTGGGGTGTGCGTTTTTTTTGAGTGACGTCATAAGTGGAGGACTTTTTGGCAACCTTGGCCCACTTTGCCTGGCCCTAGGTGCCAACCGTTAGGTGGTAGTATTTCGCTGAAGTTTTTACTGGAAACTAGGCTACAATCCGAGTCTTTTGATACTTTGGATGACCTGCTGGGGTTTCGGGTTCAAAAGTTATGATG
>Ga0210059_1001022_pt1 | contig 40408 bp, 20 predicted proteins | sample Ectturendosymbi2_FD_188042 | JGI IMG/M metagenome (GOLD analysis project Ga0210059, IMG submission 188042) | Ecteinascidia turbinata endosymbiont from Florida, USA - Sample 2 (SPAdes) (version 2) | ecosystem: Host-associated > Tunicates > Ascidians > Unclassified | place: Key West, Florida... | reverse complement strand
AGTTGAAACTCTGGTGAATGGTCTTCCATAAACTGAATAATGTGTGGTTGTAATTTGAAATAAATAGCTTTTTAATCAAAGTCACAATTGAAATTTTCATGGGTACACATCTTTTTGGGTGTATATCGCATGGAATTTAGCCTATGCTGTAGATTTTACAGTCATTGCATAGGTCACCAAACGACCCTTTGCAGCATATGGTCGCAAGATTCTGCGTGTTTTACAAGCTCAATAATTCACCCGTCATTGGCAGTGCATAATTTCACTGACAGCGTGGCCATGTGATGGCCGTTATACAGTTACGTACAGTTCACTGTACATCGTTTGGTTGTCTGAGTGCTGGACTCCCAGTGTGATGGCGGAAAGTATCGTGCACCTTCACTCTTTGGTGCACACCACCGTTACACTTTACCACATACACCGATCACAAAGCGCCCGACTGAAAACGCCGTACATCTAGCACCACAAACTAACCTTTCGGTACCGCACGACAAGACAGTGTCGGAAAAAACGTGAGAGACTGGGAAACCGTTATTAACTACTTCATTAAGAATCAACGCACTTTGTAATACCTCAAAATCCAGCGCACCATCGAGCTCATTTCAAAAAAAAAAAACTTTGGCAACAGTTTTCTTTCAGCTTATCTTGCAGCTCTAAGGCTACTTGTTCGTGTTTCAGCTAAAGAGGGTTAAAACTTAGCTCACTAGATGATAGATGAAGTACAGCAATTGAATCGCACAATATGCAGTCCACGCTATCTTCCGTTGAAACAATTGCAAATCAAATACAAGAAACAAAGTTAATGCAAAATTTTCAAATATTGGTTTTTAATCAGCACACTCTGCCGAGACTGCTTCATCGTCACTTGCATCATACTAAACCAAAATTGCGCACCTTATAGATCCTAGTCACAAGGGCCGGATTTAGCTGACGCGAGAACCCTAAGTTAATCCACTTGTGAAGCCCTATCTCCCACTGTTACGAGGGAAAAATATAAAAGCGCTAGGCTGAAAATGACGATGTTGACTCTCTAAAACTACTGTCAATAAACAACTGTGTAAATCCTTACTAGTGTGCCCGCGATCACTGCGCCTGTGGCTACTTTTTACGCAGAAGCGTTCAATGACACAGAATTGTGGAAATATTTCGACAGGCGAGCCAACCAAAAGCGTCACGGTTAAATTTTTGAAAACACACAGGGCCTGCGTTAAGCTTCATATCTCTTTTTTCTTATTTGTGTTCAGCAGTAGCATCCAAAATATACAATTTCCTAAAAACCAAACACACTACACATGCGTGGCGGTCGTGAGGACCACTGCTGTAAAAATCTGCACACGCGAGCATAACACTTGAAGTAAAACGACCCAAATGATTGAAACTACTTGGATCACGATTTGCGTGTTTGTTATTTTTTCAGACTGCTAAGAATCGAACGCAACGAAGCCGTCCCGCAAAAGGATGTGAGGTTTAAACCTCCCTCATGCTGCCATTATTCAAATACGCATTAAGAAATAAAAAGCTACAATCATCGAATCAAGTAAGCTTGAACAGAGGACAGTTAACAATTAAAAAGGTTTTGTCCTGGCCTTCTTCATCACAAAATCATCCAGAAATTCATCAAAATTTGTTTGTGTAAGGTTGTCACTTTTAATGTACCAAATGCAGTGTGGACAACGTATCCTGGAACATAGTGACCCTTCATTTCAGTTTTAATTCTTTTGAATCTTGAAAAGGACCTTTCTCCAGAGCAGTCAGAGATCATCAAACTAAAAAATAAGGCTCCGCATCGTTGGATAATCCAAGAACCACTAATCTAAGGCATCAGACCCAAACGCTGTTCTGTCATTTTCTGGCTGTTTGCTTAATCTTTGGCTCCTTTGGGTAAAGTTCTGTGGTTGCCATTTCCAAAAGTGACTTTTGTTTGTTATTTAGGCTCATCAAAATATTCTTTGATTTGCTTAGCATGGGAGCAGTACAAACTTGCAGAAGTAATTAACAGCAATCTGATTTCTGAATGACTTTAACAGAAACACTAACAAAACTACTGTATTGCTCAAGCTCACAAGAAGCGAATATGTTTTATTGTAGGATATTGCTAGCCTTACGTATATCTTTTTGCAGTATTACCTTAAGCTTTGATCAGGTACATTTCAAACACGATTAACCACCACAAGTTCTTTCACCTGGTTCACACGTAAAAATCGACACGGATCACCAAACACAGGACGCAGCCAACGTGCTTTTTGAGTATGACAACACAATGTCGGCACTCTGCATGCGGCTTGACCAACGGTCGTATTGAGATTTTGAGAACTCGTTCAGAAAATTCATGAGAACTCGTTGGAAGACCCTCGCGTTATCAAACAAAATCAGATTAGATGAGAAAAAACTAAATCTAATGAATAATTTAGATATAATTGTTGACAAATATTTAATCGAATCGATCATATACCGGCAATTCATTCTATGCTTACCATAGTTTGCTGCAGGCCCCTTGGATCTTGAGGCCCCAGGCTTAAGCCTACAAAACCTATTGGTGAATTCGGTCCTGTTAGACATTATATCTTCTTGTTTTCTATTTTATTGTCTGTCAAAGATATGAGCCGTTTAGGTCATAGATGATACTATCCGCAAAGTGTGTGCCAAAGTGAGCATATATCCAGACATAAAAATTCCAAATTGGTTCAATTTTCTCCAGAATATTTAAGGCGTCATATATAATAGCATAAATGCCGTTTTCGCAAAATCGCCGCACCGTAATCGCTTTCGTGTATACGGGGTTGTCGTAGCTTCTCCGCTTCTTGCCACCAGACGTTTTGGCATCTCCGTTCACATCGGTCCATAGCGCTACGCAATGCGGAACATCCCCACTCGTGAGTTGATCACAAGGCACAATCTGGGCTGGATCCGGTTGAGACGAATTGCCTGTAAAGCGATTGAGAAAAAGCTACGTTGTGGTATTATGGGGGGAAAGGGTCAAAAGCGCTTTGTCTCTGAGATCAGAAAAAGAATACCAAAGCTGATGGTTCTTTTATCACACGGTCAGCCTGCTGCATATATCTTCGATACAGTAGCAAGCTTTGCAGTTTGCAACCTGACACTGTTGGGAAAAAATTGCCGATGAGTACTTAATATTATGAATACTATTTTACTTTTGACTGAACTGTGCTAAAAGCTTGCTAAACCAGGTCGCGGTTTAACAATTTAATTGTTTAAGGCCATTTTTAAACCGCTTCACATTCTGACAACACTATCAACAAGACTGAACTTCCATCCAGAGTGTCTTGGAAGCATCGCCAACTGTCTGAACCTATTCAGACTTCGAAATCCAGCAACACCGAAATTGTCTTTTTTGAAGAACTGCATACAAAAGTCCTGCACGCATCGCAAAATTGAAACTCGCCCCACACCCGTAGGAATGAGAAATATTTCCCACTCCAGAAGACTTGCAACTCGCACCCGGCCCGCGTACCTCCAACCCGCACCGTTTTCATCTCGAACTTGAACCTGTAACAGTGTCTGAAAAAAACTAAAACCTCATGCAACGCGTTTCATCGCTAATGGCAATTTAATACGTGGCTCGTTTCAAAGCAAACAGAAGCTTTAAAAAACACTGTAAAGGAGGGTTAAAGGGGACACACAGCAGAGATATAGGACAATAGCTCTGTGGGTCTCCCAGTGGCTTCTCTGGCTTAGGGATCGCAACTACTAGTGCTCTTCTCCAGATCTTTGGGATTTTGAGTTGGCGCATGCAGGAATTGGGGAAGTCGCAGAACCAAGATTTGAGAGCCGGCCCGGCGTGGAGTATAAACTCCGGGAAGATGGAATCCAATCCCGGAGACTTTCCTGGAAGATGGAATCAAATCCCGGAGACTTTCCAAAAATTGTGGTATGCCCTCTCAATATCTGGTTTGTCCGGAGGTGGCAATCTCTCGACAGATTCGCCTGTGAGAAGGCAAAAGCGCTTCCGATCGGCCTTGTGAAAGTTCCTACGCTTCACCAGATCGCTGTGGGCAGGAACCTTGAGTGTTGGTGGCGTTATGAGGGAGGGCAGATGTTTTGACCGCGGGAACTTTCCTAGGACACGTCTATCCGGCAGTCGGCTGTCCTGGCCAAAGCTCGCGAAGGCCAGGTCTGGGTTGGTGCCGACGTTCCATCGGTGAGAGACGAAGCTGGCTGTTTCCTTTGGGTTGTACAACAGTCCAAAGTTGTTGGATGTTGCCCAGGACTCCAGGCTTTCGCCGTCCGGGGATGTTGTAACCCCAGTTGGCATGCTGGCAATTGAAGTCGTCAACGTACAGACTGGGGTGTGGGAACGCCAAGATGGTCGTTGGCGCAAGTCGCGAGCGTGGAGGTTTGTAGACGTTGACGATCTTGTATCCTGCGACGCCAATGCACAACCAGTCAGTCTCTGATTGATCTGGAGACTGATCGAGCAGTGACATTCCAACCGCTCGTGGACAAACGTGGCAAGGCCGTGCCACGTTTTACGTCGTGAAATCTTCATAAATTATCAGTTTTGAGAGTTTTGCTATTTATGGCTCATTTATTTTTCTAAATTTACATGCGACCCAGCTACAGCTGCGTAAAGAACCTACAGTGCAATGAAGAGCTATTTCGTTATGAAAGAATGTGAAAAAAAAAACATTGGAGATAAAGTTTCTCCCTATTGACCATAAGTATATGCGACTCACCAATACGGCTGGCGACCGCGAGAAACACAGCCAAGCACTGAATGGCACCATATTTGTCGCTGAAGGTTGCATTTGGCAAAGTGAAGTCAAACGTCCACGGTGTACTTCCACTTTTCGGTAACGCCGTGTACCCCGGCATCACCGGAGCTAAAAAATCACGGTATACTTTGAGCTGAAGCAAAGCCAGTTCTGCTCTGTCTGGATCACCGTTTCTGGGCGGTTGGTGAGTTTGGTTCGTAGGTAGAACAATTAAAAAAAATTCTTAGTAATACTCATAGTCAAACTCGACCACAGTCTCATCGACATTCAAAAAATACGAAGAAAAATTTTTACTAGAGCAAAGGTCTCCAAACTGTTTTGTCACAGGGCCTTATAAGCTATTACACTGGTTCCCAAGCCTGTTCGAGCCGTTACCCAAATCAACGTAGCGATTATGTTACCCTCAATATTTTGCAGCGATCGCTCATAATATAGAACATGGTGGTTTTGGTTTCGCATTACAGTTTAAAGGCCGAACATCTTGAGTAGTGAGATTTTTGCGGGAGATTTTTCATTCAACCAAATACAAAATTTTTCGTAAATTTATTATTTTTCATTATTGACCAAATGGCTTCACGCGCCGGATTTGGTCCGCGGGCTGTAGTTTGGAGATACCTGCATTAGAGCAACCAAAAACACCTGGACTGAGGAAAACGTTAATCCATTCTAGTCACAAAATAAATTAAACCGAAACCAAAGTAGGAATTTTCCTGAAAGCGGCTCTCGTTTTTGTGTTTACCTCCAACAGTCAAAAGTTGCCAAATCGCTTCACATATAAACACTGGCATAAAAGAGAGGCCATAAAATAGTTTAACGACCAGGAGAAGTGATTGAATCCGGGATAACTCTGCGGAAGAGGGTCGACTGGAAGGTTGGGTGGTCGACCCACGGCCAGTGATTGACACTCGCCGTAGCGATCTTTGCGCACGACAAGAGCGTTCACCTCAACCGCCACGACAAAAAACAAAAGTCAGGCTTCGGCCTGCCGCCGTCAGCAAAAAAACAAAAAACGCAACAACAGACTCCAGTATCTTACGGTATTAGGGGACAAGATCAATTGAACAAACGAGAGCTCACAAATTTTGCTCTCTTTATACTATACTAGGTGAAACAAAGCATTAAAGGCTTAAAATAAGAAAAAGTTTTAATAACGTGAAAAAGGTGGCAGAATACTGTACAGCCTTCCCACCTTTGTACCCCTATGTAAAAGTTTGAAAAATCAAAAAAATTAAATAATGTTATAAAAAAAACAATATCATTTATGCGCAAATAACAATTTTCCGATACGGAACTTCACCTCCAATAACAGCGTGTGTCTAAAAATACGTCGATATTCCACCAGAACATTTCATAGGCTTAGAGAAGGTCAATCAAAGGGAAACATGAAAATCACACAACAGTAAAATATGCGGTGGGTGTAACGGGTATTTCAAGTTATTTTTAACACTAACGGCAAAGACGCAAAGAGATTGGTGCATTCTATGCAGTAATCCCACCAATACTCCCAAGTTTTCAGTGAAATTTTTCGTGTGAAGTTCTCAACCAAACAAAAAAACGGATACTTAAAATTACAAACGTCACTGCCAGTAAGACCTAACAAAATCCATTTGTCCCAAATACGCAATTCTGGCCTGCAAACTATCGGACCAACAAACTTGGCCAAGCCCGTTGGAAAAATCAGATCTAGAAAATGCAACAAAAGTGTTAGAGCGAATGTAACGATAAAGTCGAGGACCATTCAATTAGTGGCGTAACGAGGTTGGATGGCCCTCGGGGTAAAAAGCAAGTTTGGCGACTCATGTTCGAATCTGAGGTCTTTCGGAAGCAAATGTAGTGTATTTGACAAATAACTTATGACATTGTTGGGACGTTTCGGCTCCCCAATAGTGATTTGGCGCCCAGGGAATCGTGCTCCCCATGCCACCCTCGTTACGCCCCTTCGTTGAATGTACACAACACGACGAACGTCGACCAAAAACCAACCGAGTGAACTACGGTGGTCAAAGACTAGTCCGTGTAAAGGACTTTTGGCGCAACATGTTTGCTTAACATATGTACCAAGTTCGCCATTCTTCTAAGATTCACTCCTTCAATTATACAACATAGGGAAAATGCTTTGACATGCGTTGTCGATGTTTATTTTTGCCATGTCTCGCTCTAAGTAAAAAAACGAGAAACTCTAATTTGCATTAACATGAAATAAATGTTTTCCATACTAAAAAAGAAATGCAGACCTACCTCCAGAATTCGTCATGTACACTTTGCGTGTGACACTGCTTGATAATTTTTCAGAATTGACAGCTGTAACAACAGCTTGGACGTATATTGTATATTGGGTTGCTGGCTTCAATTTGGTGAGAGTTACCTTATTAGAAGTTGAGATGGCTTTCTGCAACGCACGTTAGCTGATCACTCACCTGATTTACACACATTAGTAAATCTTATCACTGATCACACGCTAGAATTTAACTTGGGACTTGCACTCGAAATCGTTGAAATCAAATTTGTTTTCACAATCATTAATGTAAACTGCAACTAAGTTCCTTATTTTAGTCGCAAATTAAAAAAGACAATTGGCTGTGCATTGTACTATCCATATTTATTTAATCATTAGTGTGCACCAAATCTGCAATTGCATTTTAAATACAGATTGAACGCCGAATCTCATTGTTTATTTCTCCCATACTCGAACCGCGTTACATTCAGAAGTTTTGCAGAATCTTTCTTGGTTTCCAGGACTTCCGGCTACAATGTAACATAAATCAACAGAATTTGCAGCCAAGAGATCTATTGACCTCATGAGTCTAGTGAAGCGTTTTTAGAAAGGTGTTTTGAAGGACTGAAACGGTCTTTCAAATTTTTCCAACGTTCTCTCAAAATACAGAAAAACCTCACTGCATAATAGCCGCTAAAATATACTAAAACCTCGCTTATGGTTTGTGTTGGTATTCGATGAAATAGTTATGGCTACCAATGTCAAGTTTGACCCTGGTCAAGCATACAGCAAATCAATTCCTGATACTTTACTAAGACTGGATCGAAATTTGCCTCTAACGCATTGTAAACAACACCAGCATAGCATGAAGCTGGGATGCTGTTTATAGGTTATTTAGTCAACCGCGAGAAGAAATGCTGATATAAAAATGTATTGAATGACTATTCAAGACATTTGTGAAACAAAGCAACCTTCCTGCATTGGCTCTTTGCAACAAATGATTACCGCGTAAGTTGCGTTGTCTTGTCTATAAAATATTTCAATGTATTCCACATTTCCTCTAGTCTCCCAGGTAACTGTTGCAGACTGGATTTCCATAACAACTTGAAATACAGGTTCATCTGGTCCTAAACGAAAAAAAAGAATAATCACCATAAAAAGCACCCTTGCGCACATGGTTATGTCTGGTGGTAGAAGGGCTGACTTACGAGATGTATTGCTGCTACTGACAGTCGTGCTTACGAGGTCGTGATGACTGACGACAAAAAATGTGTATGTATAATTACTGCCTGGCTTCACACGAACGCTCCCCTCCGTTTTCTCAAAGAGGAATTTCACTGTGGGATCAATACAATCCCCAGTGCAATTCGCCTGCGAAACAAAAAATGTAACGAAAAACATTTAAATGTGGCGGAGAAAATCAAAGACAACCCGTCCGCGTGTTCGTCAATCAGACCAAAATAAAATAATTGTCCAAAAATGGAACTCGGACTGGTGCATTCACGACCAACGAAGACTATCATCTTGTGACGCTACAGCTGAATTTCACAAAATCATAGACTGGTTTTGCGGTTTGCTGCCGTACCTACTGGGCCTACTCCATAATATAACCCTACCTGTTTGCCTGGACCTGCACACAGGTCAAACCATAAATACCACACGATTTCGACCTCGGTTACTTTATTAATCAGTTCCACGCATTTTTAGGTGTTAAATGTTTTGTGCAACACGCAATAATCTCTTAATCGTTTTGATCAATATACGCAATTTTCGGGCAAAATCGTAAACCTTAATGAAATTTGTCGTAACTAAAAAAAACAGGCAATTAATCGTCAACTACCAAAGCTAATAACTGCCGGTCAAAGTAAACGTACTTTATAAAAACCACAATTGCCCAAAAATCGTCATTTTTGTGTGAAAGGACTACAGATTTTGCTTCATAATCACTGAAGTTTGCAAAGTCAAGAATGAAAGAAAAACAACCAACACACCATTTTACCCCGGACACGAAAACACGAGCATTGTGTTAAGACACAAAAGAAAAACAAACAAATCCTATTTCGACTTGCATCCTTATTTTTGTCTTAAATTTTAAGTCGAAGGTTGCCCTATCGGTTGTCGCTCAAGTCGAGCGAAAGTAAATTTAGAAAAGAGCCGCAGCAGGTAGTCTCTAAGGACAAAGCATTGCCGAAGTGGACCATTTCCAGTACAAAATACGAATGATTATATTTCGTTCAGCAACATCTGTTCCTTTCTTTTCTTATTTTGTTTCCCGGCGAGCAGCAGTGAGAGACAAACTGTGCAGCAAATACACGCATCAGTTTCTCGTGAACACCAGTTCCAAAAATCCAACAATATTAAAAGACCGGTTTTAGGTTTGAAGACCTTGAAGTAATGCATGTTGCATAAACATAGACAGAAAAAAAAATTAGTTTTAGACCGCTTTGCCAGATTTGTCATGATTTGTGCAGGTTAAGAGGAACTTTAAAGAGCATGTTGCATAGCAAACCACTAAATTATGATCATGGTTTTTGAAATTAATCTAAAAAATTGGTCCATCACCCCTCAAAAATCTTGTTTATTTAGCCTTATGCAACACAAAATCATGGTCGTGCTAAACATTCGTGGAATACAAAAATATAGTGAAACACTTTGGAGACTTCACATCGCAAGTGTCCGCTTGGAGTTACTTTAAAGCACCTGAAAACTAACAAATTTGCAATGGTGAACAACTTTGTGATAAAACAACCTTGTTTTGGTGGCTTGATTGGAGTAACATGTTCGAAGGTATAAATAAGTAATGCAACTTTCAAGTTATGGAAAACTACACATTTTACGTCCATAAAGGTTTGAAAAAGCAATGCGAACGCAAGTCTAATTTTGCAATGACTTGCAGATGGTGCTAGCAATGTGTGGTCGAATGTAAGCTAAGCAATGCATGGCCGAATTAAATTTAAAGCAGCATCAGCACATTATCCCAACTGAGCTGCATTTTACTTTGAAAATACTTTGCTCAAAAATGAGGCTTGGCCAACATCTCGTATCGCCTAAGAGTACATTACACTTACAAACTGAACATGAGTTTTCTGTTTTATTTGTTTTGGACAAAGAATGCTGATAGAGTTCTGCTTATAAACAGTTGTAACTGTTCATTTGATTTGTAACTGTTCATCATTTGTAACTGTTCACCAGCTCTCAAAAAGTGTTACCGCAATAAGTTTTGTTTACAACATTGCGAAGGTGTTGTTATCTTTGTCGTTTAACAAGAAATATTTCACTAATTAAATATCTGTAGGCAATAGCTATACATGGTTGCTACAAATCTGAAATTGATAAAGACTCTAAAGCGTAACACATACAACGATTTCCGTCCAGTTTCCAACAGGTTTGACCCAAGTGAAATACAGATAGTCGGTTGAATTGGCTACATCGCGGATGATGGACAGACCCGTGATAGGTGCTGGATCTGCAAAATCATGAGATGAACACATGCATTACGGAAAAACGATCACTCTTAAAGCATTTTCCACACTTGATAAATGCAAAACTAGGTTTTATAGACAATATGTGAATGGCTCAATGCTGATAGTGTCACTCTTCAAAATACAAATATCAAATTGCTTTGGTGTAGATGCGATGACCTGGCTGAATTATCTCGCGGACGAAAGAAAGGCGAAAAGACCAGTTCAGTTCAGTTTATTTATGCATCCCGACCAAGCACAAAATACTTTATCAGGAATACAGGGACAGGAAGTGACGGCCGTAGCTGTCATTTACGTCACTGCCCCCACTTACGTCACTGACATTTACGTCACTGACCAGGCTTTATTCTACTTCGCACAATTAGGCGCACAGACATTCAGGACTTGAACCCAGCATAAATGTGCATAGCAAAGCGAACTGCACTTCAACAAACTCGCACCAACTGGTTTACATCTCTTTAGGGCGTGCGCTAAGAAGACGGGGCAATTATACGCCGGCGTTGATTACAAGACGTCAAGCTTCACCACCATAGCAGAAAAGGCTTGAGCTCTCAAAAAGTGTTACCGCAAAATTTTATTTTTTTGATAACCACTGAAATGATTTAGGAACACGACTGTATATTTTCCATGACCACTAGCTGAGTCTGCAAGGTTATCAGTCAGAGCAGGTTTACTACAATAAACCTCAAAATTATGCGTTTTTAAGGAGTAATTTTTTACGAGTTTCAAGCAAAAACCTTTTTTGAAATGCTCGATTTAACTCCTGGAATACAGTATTGTTTGTTGCAAACTTTTTTTCAGTGTGTTGTGCAGATTTTAACACAATAAATACAATTAGTGTAATTGTTATTTTATCGATGGAAATATTTTGCGTTAACACAGCACCACTTATTCAATTTTGTCAACTTTAAAACTTTTTTTCGTTAACCTACAAATGAAAAAGAACAACCTACAAATTGTCAATGAGCCATTAACTTGAAGTTAAATGCAAGCTCTACAGCAATAATGACTTTGGAACGTTCTTCCGAACAAGTCTGCTAAAGCAGCTAATTGAAAAAACTAGAAAATGAGCAACTGCAATCCTAAATTCTCCCTTGAAAATACACAAAAGTTCACGATGGTATAAAGATGGCGCTAACGATGTATCGCAAAGTATCACACATTTTGACTGTATATGACATGTTGCTGAATTTCATCTACCCTTCGATCAAACATAATTTTAATGGATGAACTACAGGACAAGCAACTCTCCTGACCTACAACAGTCCTAAATTTCATATCTAAAACTGAATGCATTAACTGTTTGTGGCATGATATCGTATGGTACCACTGATTGATTGAAAACCTATTGTAAAGAATTCCTGATATAAGTTTGGTTCACTTTATCTCGTAACTTATCTCCAACAGCCATTTTGTATTTGAATGGAGTAATACAGTAGTTGGAAATGCAGGCTAACAGAGTTTTTTTAAGTTCATGTTTGATACTGATGAACTTATTCACACATTATTGACACATCTGTCAACATAAAAAACTAACTTGCTTATGCTGACGATCCTTGCTATCCTATTATCCCACAATAACTGAAATGATTTAGTACTTAGATCGCACATTAGGGTTGTGCAACACCCCCTGTCTATTATGTTAACAGGGAAACCTCTTATTAACAGATCATATTGACTGTTGATATAGACATGGGTGTCAGAAATGGGGGGCTTGGCCCATCCCTGGATTTCAAAAATTTCAGCAAAAAAGGTTGTTTTCTTAGTTGAGTGGAAAAAAACAAACTACTTTTCATTACTTTTGATCACCCCTAGAAAAATTTTGAAAAAATCCCCTAGTGCACCCCCATGGAAATAATCCTTCGACGCCCATGGATATAGAGTATTGAGACAAAAATTAAAGGCTGCCAATTGTTATTAGGAGAGAGACTAGTTCTTTGCTGCACAACCACATTTAGTCAAATTTTTATCACGCAATCTTCTATCACCACATTTTTTTAGTTTGTCTTCAAACACATGACACACAAAGAATTGTTGTTTGTACAACAGTGCTTCAGTTGAGACTGAGCTGAAATTCCAAGATTGACACTTCATGTTTAGTGCTGCAACAGCATACGTAGCCCGTATGATTGAGTGGCCACACGCAATTGAAATGTTTAAACTTTATAAAAATTAGATTTAACAGGTCGAACTGGTAGAATTTCAGTTGATCATTTTAAGTGTCAAAACAAAGAGCTCGAAACAGAAACAAATTTGCACATCGAACGCCCAGCTGAATAGGACTGCGCAAATGCAGAGCAAGACAAGATGTGTCAATTGAAAAAAGTAGAGCAATTCAACTAATGTTTTCTTTTCAATACTGTTAGACACACATAAATCAATTTGAGAAGAGTAGTTGACAAACAATAGGGGTTCTGTGTATCATAAAATAGACTTGGCACATCCAAGAATGTAAATAAAGGTTTTCCAGACTGCAATGATTACAAGTGCTTTGGTGGAAAAGATTGCCAACTGAAGTAATCAATTCAATACTTACATATAAAGTGCAAACAATTTTGCCATAATGCAAGTGGTGAATCCATTAAATTTGCAAAAATATAATTATTGACAAGTATTACCATGTATGTGAGATGTGAGATCTCATACTGCACACACAGCAGTACAACTGAGACCTTCATTGCGCTCACCTCTGTCAGGTTGGGGTGCTAATGAATTTATCAGATTGAAATGTAAACAAGAATAAATAATTTAGCTTTGGTATGCAATAATAAAGCTGCTATTAGCACTAACACACTGCCAGATTTTAACATAATGTGACCACCTTGCTTTAAGTGGAGCCAGAAAAAATCTTGCAGTAAACTAGACATAAAACGACCAGCACAAAAATTTACATTATTTACTTTTGGCTCAATTGTTTCCTACACTGGGGCTTTGTTAAAGCATTTTGTGAGGCAGAAGAACTTGGGATACAGGGGGTAAGTATAAATGGTTCTGCAAACAGTGAAGGAAAACTCTGTTTTGCAGTACAACAAGCAGGGTCTGCTGAAATGTAATATTATTTCTACTCTGGTACTGATGAAAAATGCAGAACTCTTTGTTTTCTCTTACTTGTTGCAAGATCCTCTGACGTATTATCGCTTGAGGCAACAGCAGATACGACTTTAATGAACACTCGATACAATGATCCTGGAACCAAACCAGTCATTTCGTAGGAAGTCTGATTAACATTTCTGCAAAAGCCATGAACACAGAGTGAAATGTCACTATAACAAGGAAAAGGTCATGCAAAAATGTCTCCCAATATTGCTAGTTTTAAAGATAAGAAAAACAACGATATCTCACACCCTTTTTCAAACAGGTATTTTCATGAAGCTTGTTGGTGTAGTAACTACTAGAGATGGACTGGTTTAGCTTTTTTGGGGCCGATACTGATATATCAGCCATTCATGGACCGATAGCCGATATTTCCAAAATTTTTACATCTAGTTTTCTGCTTCATTATCAAACATATAATGTATTTTTTTCCTTACCTTTTTTTCAAAAACTTCAAAAATCAGGATGTATGATCTAAAATTTTTTAACTTGCAGCAATTTCAATCTTGATGATGATGATTTTGTTTTGGCTGTGATGGTCGAAGCGTGCTTCATGGTTCATTTTGTCTGCTTGTTTATGAACCTGCAAGCATTGCTGCAAGATAGCTATCTTGACTTGGTTCATTGTGCTTTCTTGCACAAGTTGTCTGGATGCATAAGGAATGCAACAGCGTTTTGTCAACACCCACTAAGGCCAATAAAATCTGCTGTTTTGGCTGATACTCATATATAGGTGAAACCCAAACATCAGGCCAATGTATCAGTCTATCTCTAGTAACTACTTAGCTTAAATTTCTGCTCAGCTTCTTGACAGAATTCAACTGTGTTGTGAAATTCATTTACGAACAGAAAGTCACAGCAAATTTAAATCACATTCCAAACTTATTGCAGAAAATGCATCTACAATAAACCTATAATGATATACTCAATTTTCCCTGGGATGAAACTTAATTTGCCTAGAATGAAGTTATAATGTTTATACAGTTGGTGATGAAGACAGACTATAATTGATAAATGCACTTTTGAGTTTTGCAGTGACATCATGCAAAGACATCCTGAACATGGTAAACATTGAATGGAGTTGCTGTAGATTCTTACTGCGAACTGTGGCTATTTAGTTCGCAATAAGGATCCTGAGCATCTATTTTTCACAAAAAACATCTACAACTTGCCCTTCAACAAAGCATGTAAGCGAACAAAAATCAAAATGCAGGAAACTTTAGGACAGTTAAAAACTAAGTAAGAACTGTTGGTGTTTAACAAGGTTCCTTGGTGCTTTACAAACAATTCCCATTCAATATCAATTTTGAGTGAATAAATGGATAAGAGATGACAAAAACAGTCTTAGGATAAAGATTACATTCTGAGACTGTTGTTTACAGCAATAAAGAAGGATCCTTTGTGCACCTCAGCAAACCATCACGTTCCTACCCAAGGTGTGAGGAACATTTTACTGGATTTTGTTTTGCCAAATACGATATCAGCAATGTATCCCTGCAATTCAGGAGCACCAAAGGCTCACTTCAGACATAGGTGACAGAAAAACATTGATATTACTGACAATTTGGAAGATGAACTTGTGGAGCAGACAATGGTGAAATGCATAAACTAACAGGCTAAAATACACACAATTAAGGGAACATTTTACAAAAGGCAAACTCTTGAAAATGCTGTAATAAAGGTGGTTTTATTCCAAATGAGCCAACAAATGGGTGATCCATCCAACTCCCATGATCACAGTGGGCCTCAGCGAAAACAGTTGGAGAATAGAAATACACTGGTGACAAGATTGAAGTGGCGCATCACTTCATTGAGAAGTTCACTGAAACATGAAAGTTGAGCTTCACGGTTTGAATGATCATAATGAACCAGTAAAAGTGACAGTGTTTGCTGCAGAAATTCAAGAAAGGCTTTGCTGTGATTGTTTAGTGTAATCCAGGGTTCCTATGCAATTTTGAATATAAATTTTCTGACTTTTTCCCAAGATTGATGTAAGAAAACCCACCTGCTTTTTTTAAAAAAGCCCACTTAAAAGAAATAAACCCTACCAAAAAACCCACTCTACTTTTCCTTTGAAAAAATCTACTATGAAGTAAAAAAAAAATAAGCAGCACACCTGTATAGTTAATGGTAAACTTTTTAAAAATCAAACAAAACGAACAACAACAAAAGTTGAAGGACTTGAAAAAAAGAGAAAAAAAGAGAAGAATTCAAACATTGACTAAAATCTCATGGTTATCTTCTTCAGTTCTGTTGAATCAGTATATTTTAACCAATTTGTCTGCCTTCTCTGCATCTAAACTTTTTCTGATATTGGACCACACTGAATCATACGTTGAAAAAATACACTCTATAGCTGCTGAACTAGCAGGGCATGCACATAAGCTTGACATGATAGTGCAGAGGTTGTGTGGGAGTAGTTTTTCTCTGTTTGCTGTGTGCATGCTTGCTAAGCTGTAATCACTTAGGAGTGTGAACTGACCAACAACACTTTGCAAAAATAAAGATGGGTACATTTCTTTACCATCAATTTTGAATGCCATAATAGGCATAACAAGTTATTATTAAGGTGCAATTCTGAAAATGGTGATATTGCATGATGCAATAAAAACAATTCAAAATGGGGTTTTTGTGTTTTTTTGACAACCTGTTTTGACAACAACCTATTTTTTGACCTGTTTCTGTTTCATGACAACAAAAACCTGTTTCTTTTTGAAAAACCAAAAAAATCTCGAGTTTTTTGGAAAAAAACAGGTTGGCAATTCAAACAAACAAAAAAATGAGTTTTTCTCAACCCTGCTTTGTCCAGATCTAACATTTCTGTACCCAGGTTAAATGCAGATAAAATTAATCATTCTTGAATCAAATATAATGAAAATGTCTGCCAAAAGATCAAGTCTGGAATGGTTTTCCATACTAAGAGATAAAAAAAAAATTTTTCCAGACAGGAAAATTACAAAAAATTTTTCCATACTTTTAATGACTGTGTAGGAACCCTGGTGATCACATAATCGGCATACTTCATTGTAGCATGATCATACATTGCTTAATCAACATTATTTCATGCATGCTGAGTGGTAATCGTTGTTAAACAGTAAGATAGTACTATGCCTCTCCTATTCATTGTACAATCCAGTTCAACCATTCTACCATTTGGTATACAGTTGTACAAAGTATTGATATATCTGTTGTGCTATTTTGGTTGTTATTTGCTCTGCTGCTTCACTTAAATTTATGCTGTGTTATCAAATACAACACTTTGGATTAGCGCAAGCAACATTCAAAACCACATTTAGTTCTATGAGAACCAAAACATATACAAACGTTACAAAGATTTTTCCACCAACACAAACTATGGTGCTTTTTTAGTTTGCACGATGAATGAATTACATAGCACTGAATTAAAAGTAAAGCTGCATTGCAGATTCCTTCGATATTTGGAGATATGTTTAATAAATTGTATACTTACTACAACCAAAGCAACCTGGGACAAAGGGAAGAACAATCCAGATGGGGAAATCTCAAGGAAATGAATACAACACTAGAGTGTAAGGATAAATAATTAACAAAGGTGGACTAAAATGACAGCCAAGTAAAATGCAGGGATCTACACTAAAAATATTGTTTCAATGTACATGCACAACCACAATTCAAACAAGCTGTTCTTATGATTCTTCACAAAATAAACAACATGGTTAACTGCTTAAATTTGATATTATTGAAAAGATTGAAAAATAAAATTGCATGCGAATGAAAACAAAAAATTATTTCTTTATTTTTTACTCATTATTCTTGAATTATACCTCATTTTTTTATTTTTGTATCTTGTTTTTTGTTATTTTCTTTTATTCATTATTCTTGTTTTTATTCAATGTTAAAACATGAACCTATCAATACTAGAGATCAATCGATATATTGGCCGATATTTGGGTTTTACCGATATATCGGCATCGGCTGATTTTATCAGCTTTGGTAGGTGCTGACAAAAGGCTGTGATACTCCTCACGGATCCAGACAACTTGCGCTAGAAAGCACAATGAAGCAAGTCAAAAGAGATGCAGCAACGCTAGCAGGTGAGTTTTCATACACAAGCTGACAAGATTAACCATGGAAAAAGTGTCGGCCATCGCAGCTGAAACAAAAGCATCATTGGGAAGTTTTGCAATACTTGAAGGTTATTGTCTAGACCAGTGGTCTTCAACCTTTTGTGTAAAATCGCTCCCTTACAGAAACTTTACTTAAAAATCAACCCCTACTGGTGATTTTTGCGCTGTTTGAAAATATTATTTTGTTTTGGAAATGATTCACTGCTAATGAAATGCAAATGGACAATCTAGTTAACACAAACAAAACGAATGCAAATGCGTTTGCAATCATTTCCAAAATAACAGCTGGTTCCAACCAATGCGAACCTTTCGGTTGGTGTGTATCTGCAAAGTTATTTAAAGCAGGTTGCAAGCTGCTCAGTTTAAGTTGCACAACATTTCTTGGTGCATGACATTTCTTGGTCTTGTTCACATCAAGGCAATTCCAGTATTTGTTATGCATGTGCAGAACTTGGCAGAAGCCTTGCTCAGCAAAATACGTCGTTGGAAACGCAAGTAATAAATAGCTTTGCTTATACCCAAAGCTCAGGATAATTACTCACTGCACTTGATCCAACAATTTCACCATCTACGTGTATGAAATATAGCACAGGTTTAATCGTCATTTTGGATGTCAGTGGGACGTTCCTGGATGGTGGAATTGCATTCGCTTATGCTAGCTAGCTGGCAAAGAAGTATGTCACCCACTAACGTTCTTCGCAATTTAACTTTCAGTGTGATCTCCACAACATAATGATTTCATAGCAAGCCTCAAACAACCGATGGCAAAGAATTTTTTGAACTCCTTACGCAATAGTCATATTTCCAGTATTTTTACAACAAAACACACTTAGGTACATTACTATTCTGTTATACTCTGTACTCTGTATAACAGAATATACTCATCTATTTGAATAGACGAGTATATGTTATACTCATCTATTTGAATGTTATACTCGTGTATCTGTTATTGTTATACTCATCTATCAGTTATACTCATATGTTATACTCGTATCTGTCTGTATCCGTCTATCTGTTAATTACTCATCTATCTGTTATATACTCGTATGTTATACTCATCTATCATAATGTTATACTCGTCTATTTGAATAAGGACTGAAGATGTGTCGAACACGAAACTAGTTTCCTTGTGCAAATAAATTATTGCAACTGATTTGCTTGATGTATGGTCACTGCGGTGGCTTTGCTATTATTGTTTTACTCAAGGTATTCATCAAAGATTATATTATAAAATATTTGATAACAGAATGTGATGTTTTTGCCTACAAAACAATGGTTTAGCAATGCTCTACTGAAAACCATGAGGACTTGTTTCAAGGGAATTTTGCAAATAATAGCACATAGGATTGGAGGACTTTGTGACAACTCATGACGAAAAAATAATTAGGCTAAACTTGACAGCAACTTGCAATTAATATTCACTATTGCCACATAAGTCAATGCGATGATTCAGTGGTAGCAACAGTCACGTCGCCACGGGGTTTTGGTGGGCTTAGCCCCAATAAATTGAAACCCGAAGCACTATAAATCAGTGGAGTTTTTGTCAATTTTTAGAATGTCAAGCCCCCAATTGAAAACTTTCTGGTGATGGTTCTGGGTAGCAATGTTGTGATTTTGGGGTAGTTTTCAGGATCTTCAAAGAAGCTGAATTTTTTTCTCTTTAAAAAATGGAGTTTGGCTGTTTGGGTATTTTCCGATAGCTGTATCAGTATTGGTTGCTTCCAACCAATATCTATATCAGCATAATTAAATGAATTAATACATAAAAATAACATCCAAAACGGCCTGAAAACCCAAAACCAGCAGTTTTTAGTTGCCTTACCAACGCCACAGCTCCTCTGTCGATTGCGCTAGAGAGCTGTTCAAGTGCTCAAATGGATAGGCCAGTCTTCTAGTCTGCACTCAAAAAAAGTTTTTGATTGGGGATTGCAGATTTTTTGTCAGTGACGTCATAAATAAAGTAGTTTTTGGGCCATTTTGGCTCATGTTTCCTGGCCTAGGGCCCAACTGCTAGGCCAAAGTATTTTGCTAAAGTTTTTATTGGAAACTAAACTCAAGTCAGAGTCTTTTAAGCCTTTGATCGACTTTCTAGCATTTCTGGTTTAAAAGTTATGATCTAAAATAAACAAATTAATTAATTATCTAACTAGTCAAATATTTTTATTACTTTAGATCATAACTATTGAACCCGAAACCCCAGCAGGTCATTCAAGTATCAAAAGACTGATTGTAGCCTAGTTTCCAATAAAACTACAGCGAAATATTAACATCTAACGGTTTGGGCCCAGGGCCAGGTAAGGTGGGCCAAGGTGGCCTAAAAGTCCTCCACTTATGATGTCACTCACAAAAAATCTGTACCCCCCAACCAAAAATTTTTTTCAAGTGACGACTAGAAGACTTGCACGTCTTTTGAGTCTTTGAAGAGCTCTCAACCACTTTCAGCGTCTGAGTTATGCTCGCGCCAAGTCACATGCAATCCGGTTGTTTTGGTATGAAAATCCCCCGAAACCAACCGGATGTCAAAGTGTTAAGACACAACAAAAAACCACACTATGCATACATTCATAATCTTCATGAGAACAGCAATGCTTGACTCCTAACCAGTGACAATCGCAGATGGTCTTGAAGAGTTGATGCAGTGAGGTGTTACACAGGACGATGTTATTATGATTATTGGGTCACCAGTCTGATATATGTGCTCTGTAAACTTCATTAAGTAACAAAAAATTTAGTAACAAAAATTTTTTAAATCAATTCAAATCTTTAGTACAGTTTAACCCGCAGAAATCACCCCTATGTAAGCTGAAATCACCCCCCAAACCTCCTAAGCCACAAAATCGCCCCCATGGCTCATAAAATCGCTCCCTGGGGGCGATTTCACCCACATTGAAGATCACTGGTCTAGACTGTGCTACCATGTGCAGGTATTGTGTATGAACAAATTTTGGTTGCACTTCCACAGAAGTTTTTGCAGCACGAAAAGTTTGACTGTAAGTTAAGGTGCAGAAGTCCAATTGATGCCTAGTTTAGTGCAGATTAATTTTTAAAAAACGCTTGCATTAAAAATGAATTGTGTTATGTTAAGCAACAATTGTGGTGTTATGAATATGATTACAAATGCAATCACTACTCACTAGTGGCACCAACTGTTGCTGTGAAACAGTTGCACGTAACATGTTAAAAATATTCTACTTTTCTTAACTTGATGTATTAGGCTATAAAAGTGCTGGTTTATACTGCATGCAGGCTAAAGTGTCCTGCTCATAGGTTAAGTTAATCGACATTTTTCGCAAGGCATGTTTAATGATATTTGTGATCTCACAATCCAAGCTGTTGCAACGTGCAGGTTTGTGGATATGGCACACAAGTTATGGAAGCACTACTCTAGCATTTCACAGATACATTGATCAGGTGATTAGTCTGATAGCAGCTTTGTGGTCAGTATTTATTGTTGTGTCACAATTGTTGTTGTCCGTTTGTTGAACAGATCAGCAAAAGCAGTGTTTGCAACAACACAACTTACGCAAGCTAACAACACAGTGTTTGTGATTGGATTGGAATTACCATGGCATTATTCTGCAATCATCAGATGCGTAATTCGCACATGTGCACGTTATCTATTGTCATGGCGACTTGTTCTTATGGAATTTACATCTGAAGGACGGGTGGCAATCGGTTATAGCATGGTGCTGCTTGATATAAACAATTTCGTTTAGGCTAGGCTGGAGATGACTGGCTAACTTACTGCAGGCTACTTGGTGAAAATGCAAAACTGTGCTTTTTGCATGACACCTTGATGTTGAGATGGAATTATTGAGTATTGACACACCAGTTTAGGTGTTTGATTTCATACACCAATGCCAGTACTTCAGTTGCAGAAACTAATGCAACTAGTTATGTAGTTTGCTTTTCAAGGAAAATGCAGTTATTTAATGTTACATTGCATCAAAATTCCAAAGTTGATACTTCAAGACTTGGATTGACTTTTCAAATTGAAAACCTACTGACTTGGATTGACTTTCCAAGACTCAGATTGACTTTTCAAATTGAAAACCCACTCCTACATTGGGCAAATGCAACACAATTTGGGGTTGTCCATAAATGACGTCACATCATAACGGGGAGGATGGGGTCACCAGATTTGTGACAATTTGTGACAAGGGGCAGGGGGGAGTCAGTAGCTTTGTGATGTCACATGAGTCGTTTTGATATGCACGCTACACGCAGTTATACCAGAAAGGAAAGGTGTGGAGGCCAAAATGCTTTTATTCCATTTACCATGTTGCAACCAATGAGGTAATTTTTGTCGATATTGCTAATGGATTAATTGTTTTTGTAGTATATTTCTGATAGTCAGTCAATCTTTGTTGGATTTACAGCTAACTATATTGCTGTACTGTCAATGTAGCCAAAGCTCATTCGACAAAATTTATTGACTCCCAACTCCATCTACTGGACCAAAAAGTTTTAGATTTCGATGCCCGATTTTGTGCAGGATTTTTTAGCTTTTTGGAAAACATTCCATAGTTTTATTCTCAATTTCTGGCAAGTCAATATAGGCTAGCTCTGGAATACCTGAAGTTAAAAGCGGGCTTCATCTTTTCTTCCATCTCAATCTGGAGGTACATTATTAATTAAGCTTTCCACTCATCCTGAAAACTTCAGAATCATTTCCTATAATTTACATTTTTATTTTTGAGGTCAAAATTGCTGCAACATATGCAATTGCCACCACCACCTTCAGTATGAGAGGGCTTTTGCGCTGAACCCAATTAGAGCAAACAGTTTGAAAGTCGTGACTCATAAAAACATAACAATGCTTCAAAATGGTTCCCATTCAAAACAGACCTGTTTATAACAGACCACTCATAACAGACCATTCAAAACAGACCACAAAAAATTATGTCATGTGACCCAACCATTTCAGTGATTCGTTTGTTTCTGTAGTAGCATGTTTTGTTTTATTTTGCAGAGCAGTGAATGTTTCCGTTGAGTGTCGCTGACTTATAACCATTCGGTAGTTGCCAACAGTTTGTTGGAACGCCCTAACCTGTGAAAAACATGAGCAATTGTGGACCTCAAAAGTCCACTGTGATTGTTTCATTTTTGTGGTCTACGGTTCGGTGTTTACTACACACTGATCACAACAAAAAGTGAAGCCTCCCGTAAGTCATGCGCCAATCTCAAAGGAAACACTTTTTAGAAAAATTCATTTTATTTTAGCCTATGCAGAAACCATCATTAAACGTTTCTCAAAAAGAGTTATTTACCTCCTGTGTTGCATTTGCACGCCATACTTGTTTTCTGTATTGTGAAATCATTCTTGCAGATAGACTATGCTGCAAAAAGTTCCTATGTTTTGTTTTTGTTTCAATATTGCAAAGCGACCGCTACGGTAAATCCATGCACAAGACTATAACCGCAATCAGTCATTGCCAGCATTCGCACAACGTAATTCATTCATTTCGGTCTTCAACAAAGTTGAAAACACTTTGTTGCTTAATTTTTGCTTAGCAATGTGTGCAGTATTTTTGATGTTTTGTGAATAGAATGTTGGTCTTGTCACAACGTGAACAAATCAAATCAATAAAACAGATGAAATTTTTGTCTAAGCAGACACAAAATAGATGGAAATTTGTAATTGCAACTGTAAGGGGGGAGGTTGCAAATTGTGACGTTATATTTCAAGGGGGCATTAAATACTAGTGACGAAATGTGACAAGGGGAGGAGGGGGTGGATTTTTTCCCAAAATAGTGTGACGTCATTTGTGGATGGCCCCTTTAATAATAAATTCAGTCGGCAGACACTTGCAAGCCATCTCAGATCATCGGGTTGACTTCCACAAACCTGAAGTCATTGACAGTGACAACAACTGGCAGCAGCTGCAGATTCTTAAATCTTTGTTGATTCAAGAACACAAATCAGAGCTGAATGCAAACATCCCATCATTCCTCTACGCATTTTTAACTTGTAACAGAACTTCAGGCCTCACTCCGCTAGGGCAACCAAACGCCAATAAAGTTAAAAAAATTTTCTGCCGTTTCTAACGTTATGAAACGTCCACAAACCTAATTTCACGCTCATACCATGAGGGAATCCAAAGTTATTTAAAATCAAATTTTATCATTAGGTCAAAATGTATCGTTAGGTCAAAATTTTCTTGCAGCAGTTTTTTTCTCTTTATCGATACTTTTTTGAAACTGCAACAACAGATAGTGACATGCTTTTGCAAGTTTAGTTGCAATACTGTAATAATAATGGGTTTGTTGCGATTTCTGCGGTAATGTTGTTTTGCCCACTACTGGACGATTGAATATCATGTAGGATAGGCGTGGTAGGGGAGAAATGTGGTCTTACAAACGTGCTTGTTTTGGTAAATGCTCAATCCATTGTGTATATAGTGTTTCAGCTTGGTGATGTTCTCAGGTTTGACTCTATTTTAGTTATTAATGTACTTATAAATATATCATGCCTGAAGTTAAACAACCAAATTTTAAACAATTTTGAAGTTTAGAGTGCATGAATATGCTTCTGTGTTAACCTCAACACCTAAGGATGGATCATTTTGCAGTTGCAAACGCAGAAAATTTATAGGTCAAAATAAAGTCAAAATTTATAAATTATACAGTCAAAATTTTAAGTTTGTAGGTAAAAAAATTGTTTGCCCTAGTCATCATCAGCGAGTATCTAGCTGAGTCATGTGACTATGTATGCTTCGGGCCACTATGGAAACAGCCCTTCACGTTTTTCATTTTTCACAGTGCTTTTCTCCTGAGTTACCAATAAGAGCTTGCAGCATGATCACTGCAGTTCAATTTGCAGTGCACTGATGATGGTAACAGGAGTTACCGAAACATTTGCATATGTCACTGATATCGTTTCCATTGGCCGTGATTTTCATCATAAGGCTATTTAGCACTTCTGCTTTTCATGTACCAAAACCCACTGAGTTACAAAGGCTTATTTGTGAAATATATGCAAAAACAAAATTTCACATGAGTTATGCAGTACAGTAACGGTTACAAAATACTATCATAGACCAAAAAGTTACTGCTGTTTTGAGGAAAAATTTTCTGTTTTGACAATGGTTATTTGAATGCAGTATTGTAATAATTTTAAGTGAACCTCCTTAACTTGATGCTCTGTTTTGTACTTCCTCCTTCCTTTTCATTGTTCACCATCTTTTATCTTTCAAGCACTGTTTTTGCTTTTTTTGTTGTCAGTACTGCAAGCAGTTCTTTCATTCCGTGTTCTGTTCTTATTGTTTGGCATTTTCAACATTATTTTTTAAACCATGTCACTGTGTTTGTTCATTATAGACAGTCTACACTATGTTAACAATGCTGCAATTTGAGAAAATTTAACTCACAGATCCTGATTTCTAAAGTTTTCGAAAGAAAGGTAAGGCATAGAATGCATTACATTGTTGATAATGAAGTAGAAAATAAGATTCAAAATTTTGGAAATATTGGTTATCGGTATCAGCTCATGAATGGCTAATATATTGATATCAGCCCCAAACTAGCCATATTACTCCATCTTTAATCAATACCAAACATATCACTTTACAAATTGGTTCAATTGCAGAACACAAATTCCATGTCGTTGCAGTCAGGCATCAGATATTACTGAATGCTTTGTGTGCAACTTGTGTTTCTTAGTATTTTACTTACCGACATGTAGTGTTGGTAGCAGCGATAAACACGTTGATCATTCCAGAGCAAAACTCATAATATTTTATACTTGCATTTTCTGGAGCATTCCATTGCACAAAAAGAGTTTTAGCTGTTTGATTGGCAGCTTTGATGTTTGATACACCACGTAACTCTGAACAAATAATTACAGCGCAATTCTAGCAAATATCAATAGTACACACAAATCTATACAATGGGCAACAATATAACAAAAGTAAACTTTGAGAAACTATGGCTGTGATTTTATGCAGAATTTTTAGAAACTAAAATAGTTCTTCTCACACAGATTGAAATAAGCACTAGAAGGAGCAAAGTGAAAGTTGCTTTGCCAATATACCCTTCAGTGGCAGATCCAAGGGGGCAGTTTGGGACAACTGCCCCCACCAAACGCCTGTGGCGACCCCTTGACTGGTGCTCCTTTGCCATTAATGCACCCCTTTTTGGTGCCTGTGGAAGTAGAAACAGAGATGGAAAATACTCTAAAAGCAAGTTTATTTCTGTAATGCTTGATGACCGCCTTGAAAGGAAAAAGAAAGGCAGCAGCAAAAATAGGAATACAATATGGAAAACTACTAACTGACTCAAGATTTTACAAGCCTCCGAAACGAAAACGAGAAACCAGTTTCAGGGCTGTTGCCAGTGCAGTTCGTGAGTCCGCAGTTTGTCTGCATCGTAGTTTTGCAACATGCAAGTGAGTTGCTGAGTTTCTTGACGGAACTAATTGACAGGGGCGTAACGAGGATGGATTGCGCCCAGGGCAAGAAGCAAGTTTGGCATGCCCATGTTCGAACCTGAGGTCTTTCGGAAGCAAATGTACTGTATGGAAGAAAATGCTTGGAACATTGTTAGGACTTTTTTGCGCCCCCTGCAGTATTTCAGCGCCCCCAGAGTGATTCGGAACCCGTGAAATTGCACCCCTTTGACCCCCATGTTACGCCCCTGCTGATTAAACCATAATGCAGCAAGTAAAAAGCTACAGATGTATATGTTAGCAAACAACTTGCCGCTATGTGACAAAAATGCATTGAACGTGCTCGATTAGCTCAAAGAAATATGACCTACTGTAACTATGTAATTGTGCAGCTCCTCATTTCATATACATGGACAACGCAGAGGAGTATTGAATTACTGCTAGGGGCGTAACGAGGTTAGATGGCGCCCGAAGCAAGAAGCAAGTTTGGCGCCCCTATGTTCGAACCTGAGGTTTTTCAGAAGCAAATATACTGCACTGAAGTACTTGTGACATTGTTAGGACTTTTCGGTGCGTGACACCAATACCTTTTAGGTTCTGCTTACAAGTTCACCTACATGTACTAATTTTTTACCATCCTAACCAGGCAGCTGTATACAGCACTGCAATGAAATTGGTTGAACAAGCAATGGGTACTGTAAGCAGATTAACACACTAATTCTAGCCAAACATACGCAGTGTGCATGTATGAAAATAATTTGCATTATTTCTTTAGCAGAAAAATGAACTACACGACAATATGCAAGAGGGCTGAAGAAAGAAAAACAATATTGGCACAACATGGTAGCTGGTTTTCGATACTGAATGCAGGTGTGGCATGAAATGCTTTTTTTTATCTGCTATCTGTTTTTGTACGTTTCAGGTAAGTGGTGAAAAAAAATCACAAAAAAACTCACTACCTAGGAAATGGCTCACAGTGAAACACCTGGTGCCAATAATGGTAATGTGGAACACTGTAGATATTACTTGATATATTCATTTCCAATTTGCGTTTTTTGCGTGCTTTTTTAAATTAGACTATAACCAAAAAACAAATTTTGGTTTCAAATAATTTCATTTTTTATTAAATTTATGGCTTTTGGGTCATAACTTTTGAACCAAAAATGCTAGAAATCTAATCAAAGACTCAAGAGACTCAGATGTAGCCTAGTTTCCACTAAAAACTTGAGTCAAAAATTCGGTTTTGCCGTTGGGGCCCAGGGCCAGATCACCTTGGCCAGAAAGGCCTAAATCTATCCCACTTATTATGTCACCCACAAATAAAACAGAAACTCTAAAGCTTTCTAATTTAAAAAAAATCCAAACTACAAGACGCGCTACATCTCTTGAGGGTTTAAACAGCTCTCTGGCACAATCAACTGGCGAGTTATGGTGTTGTGAAATATCACAAGAAACATGGTTCATGCAATATGTCCCGGCTACTCAGGTCTTTAGGGATAAAGTGCATGTGATCAATTAACTAAATAAAGCGAAATGTCACAGGTATTTGTTGCAGCTAAATTTGACAGATAATAATCACATATTTTGTAAATGTGAAAAACTAAAGAAAAGCTTCAAAATCATAGACTGGGAACTCAGAGGGTCTAAGTTAGCTGGAAAGGTAACCAGTTTCCAACAATATCACGTCAACGGTATTACAGGTAACCAATGTCCAACAACATCACGTCATGTGGCATAGCCTCTTGCACAAGGAACTGATGGTCAGCCATGTTACGCTTGTGAGTGTGGTAATTGGGAAGTGCTTGACGATACCCCAAATTTGAGCTACAGTAGATCAGCTGGAAAGGTAACCACTTAAAATCTATTGCAAGATGTCTAGCATAATCCCCAGAATATTAAATGACCAATGCCAGACATTTTAAGTGATAGGATACCCTTGCCAGACCCCAAAATGATCTCCCCCTAAATGACCTAGATCAGCTGGAAAGGTAACCACGTAAACCTGTTACAAAATGTGCAGTGCAAGCTAGGAAACATTTTTAAATGATAAGTGCCAGACATTTTTGGTGGTGGGACACCCTCGCCAAACACCTCCAAAATGACCACTACAAAATTGGGTTCGATCAGCTCTGAAGACCACCACTTTAAACCTGCTACAAAACGGCCAGCATCAGCCAGGATCTAGGTTTGGCAGATGCTTGAGAGTTTATGATACCGAATGTCACCAGGGGCGGGTTTGGAAAACTTCAAACCCCACAAAATAAGTTTAACCCCCTCCAAATATAGATGGAAGAACTGGAACATAGTTCTTTTTCTGTCAACCCGTTTTCTGTTTCTGTAATTGTGTAAAAAACTGTTTCTGTAATTGTGTTACCGCATATTGTTTGCAGAAAAACAGAGCAAGTGAGATTTCCACACTCCTTGTTGACCCGGAATTACATTGCCTGGTAATCTTTATTCGTTTGTGATGTAATCAACGTGTTTGAACGCAAACCTTCCACATTCATTGTTTGCAGTGTTCAACCTCAAGTTTGTTACACGCCAAGTTGTGGGCATACAAAACTGTGACTTGAACTGTACTTTATCACTTCCTTGCTGTGTGAGTATAAAGCTTAGCATGCCTTCCTATCACAGCAATTACAGACCACAAATAAACTAAGGGAACAATCTTCATCTAGTCAACAAGAACATTTGCACACGCAACAGCATATATAATACCTGTGGTATAACTCTGAGTGAGAGCAGCACTATTCACAGAATTGCTGAACACAACAACAGAGATGCTGTAATTTACTCCTGAAACCAACCCTGTGATGTTAAAGGTTGTATCAGAACTGCCAAGAGAAATGTTTTGAATTTCACCACTTGAGTCGCTCACGGACAAGACCTGAAAATAATCAACCACAAAGTTATTTTAGCCAGCGTCAAATCAGCACAATAATTCTTTTAATGGACTAATCAATACAAAGATGGATTACCTTGCTCCTATTAATTCAATGCTTCATCTGAAATTTTTTCCCTGTTGAGAAATTTACACCAAACAAATTTAATCTAGCAGAGCAAATTTCAGGTAATATTTAATGAATATCTGATACATGCTGGAATCAATATATCAATAATAATATTTAGTTACTCCTTGATTGATAAACACCTTAGCTGCTGGTAGGTTTCAGCCTAAATTAAGCAGTTTTCATGTGTCTTTGCAACTGCATAACTTGCCAGGTAATTCTGCTAGAGAGCTGTTCATACTATGGCTGTATTATCCAGGTAATGGTTGTCCAGATAACCCAGAATTTTTTTGCTATCTGTTGTTCAGATATATTTCTATTGGTTAGAATATATTTCCATCAGTTAGAATAACAGAATATCTATTTAACACCTTGAGAGCCGGTCTACGAATATATCGCACCTAGATTTTGGCCTAAAACCTGCAGCTTTTGGTTGCCTTACCAACGCCTCAGCCCCTCTGCCAATGGCACTAGAGAGCTGCTTAAACCCTCAAAAGATTCGGCAAGTCTTCTAGTCTGCATTCGAAAGGAAAAAAATATTTTGGTTGGGGGTTGCAGATTTTTTGTGAGTGACGTCATAACTGAGGTAGTTTTTGGGTCATTTTGGCTCATGATACCTGGCCTAGGTCCCAACCACCAGGCCAAAGTATTTTGCTGAAGTTTTCATTGGAAACTGGGCTCGAGTCCAAGTCTTTAAAGCCTTTGATCGACCTTCTAGCATTTCTGGTTCAAGTGTTATGATATAAAATAAACATATTAACTAATTAGGTAATTAGTCAAATATTTTTATTACTTTATATCGTAACTTTTGAACCCAAAACCCCAGCAGGTCATCCAAAGTATCAAAAGACTTGGATTGTAGCCTAGTTTCCAATAAAAACTTCAGCGAAATACTACTATCTAATGCAGGGGTGTCCAACCTTTTTGGCCAAAGGGCCACATGCGGTTTACGAATGATTGCGCGGGCCACTTGAGTGTTTACTGCTAAGACAGACAAAACCCTAACACCGAAATTCTCATCTTAGAAATGTATACTATCCTCTTTTACAATTATAAGAACAATAAACATACCAACAGTAAAGTCAACAAAGTTTTTACTACACATCGACATTTCAATGTGAAGTTTGGCACTGTTTTTCTCTAACATGCTTGGCAATATTCGGTGAGGTGGATGATGTAGCAATGTGAAGCGAATTTTCCATATGGCTGTCAGAAAGTAGTGATCTCACAAGTGATTTGACATGGTTCATCCGCGAAAAAACTTGCTCGCACAAGTAAGTGCTGCCGAATAATGAGGTCACAAAAACTGCCAATCTGCGAATCCTCTGATATTTTTCTTTAGAGACATATTTTTTGTAAAATTCTAGCAATGGAAAGTCTTTGAACTTCTCCCTTAAATCAGATGAGCACTGAAGATCAATGCACTCCATCTGTAGGTTTTCGGGTACCTCTTCAATCTTCACAGAAAAGGGGCAGGAAAACAGATTGAAATGTATAGCAGACTTTTTAAAGTCGGTGAATCTGTGGTCTAAGTCATCCCTTAGTTCTGTTATTACTTTTGCATATTTCTGGGAGTTTTGAACTTGAAGACTCTGTAGAGTAGGAAAATGAACTAAATTTTTGTTGTATATCTGCACTGAACTTGGTTTGAGACATTGCATTTGTGATGTATTATATTAATCTTGAGTAATAATACCATGGCACAGTGGTTCCCAAAGGTCATGCCACAACGCAATAGTGTATTGATAGCTCGTTTTTGATGTGTGTAATAAATTATCTGTTGAAGCAGTTGTCCAGGTGGCAATCATCCTAGTGTTGATCATTCTATGTGGTGTTTGTCCTGAGTGGGAGTTGTCCCAAAAAGTGGGAATTGCAGTAGCTGGAAATAACAACAGTAAGTAGGAGAGAAATCCTGGATCAAGTGCACCTTGCACTTGAAACACTGTCTCGTAGCATACTGCGAAGAATATGGAAAAAGGATGCCAAAACAAAGAGACTTGGCACTTGTGTTGTAACTGTTTAAGGCTTGAGCATAGTACATTCCATTGCAAGTCCAAATCCACACATTCAGACAAAGGGTGTGGTTACTGTCACCATAGCTCACTCCACAAATTGCTTATGAGAGTAAACCAGTCTGAACATGGTTCGTACTGAATATGAAAAATGCTGGCCCTATTTATATGGTTTAAGGATGCATTTTGTTTTATGGATACATAGGAGATAAAAAATTAAAGGAATGCTTTTAAAGAAGCTTTGTACTGTCAGCAACCTAGTTCTTGGTCCATGTAAAGGTGGAACTGGTCTTAGCAATTTTAACCCATCAATAGGGCACAGTGCAGCCTTCACCATTACAGAATGATTGTAGATCAGTGGTTCCCAACCAGTGGGTCGGGCAGGAGTGGCTGTAAGGTCACAAACAAAAGCCTCAATAGTTTGCACAAGGCTTGAATTTTTATCGGCGTATGTCAACATTGTGTGTTACATCAGCAAAACAGAAACACAGACAGATTTTTTTGATGTTCACAATATCAATGTTACAACTCCTTTTCAGATTCTACTGTACAGTTTCAATTGATCTTATTGTAGAAATACATCACCATAAGAAAAAACAAGCATTGCATGTTGATGCTGAGATTATGTCAGCGTCGAAAACAACTGTCCTGATGAAATACTTCTCAGCTTAAACAGGGCTGCGTCCTAGCGCCTGTTATTTTCAACCTCTTCCTTGTGGCAATGGCTCTCATCTTTCCTCACAACATCTCTGCTGCAGATGACATTTGCACAAAGTGCAAGCTCGATGGCAGCTTGTTTAACGTCCGCCGTTTGCAAGCAGTCACGAAAGTAACAAATGACATCGTTTTCAATCTCCAATACACAGAGGATGCTTCCCTGCCCAGCCACACGGCCTGCGGTGACAGCTCGATGCAAACTCTTCTGCATACTCTCGTGCAGGACTGGTCATTAACTCCGAGGGAGTCCTTCACCTCCCATCAGACTTGTCGCCACCTCCAACTTTTTTCATCAGTGGGGATAACTTGGTCTCACTGAACAGTTCACATACGTGGGAAGTATCATCACCTCCACATGTGATTTCACTGCGGATCGTGTTAACACTTTGAGAGCCGGCGTACAATATATTCGTACTTCAATTTCGACCTAAAACCAGCAGTTAACCAACGCCCTAGCTCCTCCGCCGATTGCGTTAGAGAGCTGTTCAAGGGCTTAAACGGATCGGTCAGTCTAGTAGATTGCACTCGAAAAATAAATATTTGGTTGGGGGTGCAGATATTTTGTGACTGACGTCATAAGTGAAGTAGTTTTGGGCCATTTTGGCTCATGTTGCCTGGCCTAGGGCCCAACTGCTAGGCCAAAGTGTTTCGCTGAAGTTTTTGTTGGAAACTAGGCTCGAGTCCAAGTCTTTTGAGCCTTTGATCAACTTTCTAGCATTTCTGGTTCAAAAGTTATGATCTAAAGTACAGAATTTCATCAACACTGAAAAAGCCTTCTAAAACTATACATTTTTTTGAGACGTTTTGGATTATTCTTAATCCATCTTCAGTCAAAAAATAAAACAACACTTGGCAATGCTAGCAATTCAAAACCAAAAGTCGATCAAGTCAAAGCCAAAAATTTGTCGATCAAGTCAGTGTAAATAGTCGAAAGGCTGGGAGAGAAGATTTCTGTCAGTCGATTTTGATGTATTGGTTAGAATCAAGGTGTGCAGTTAAGATAAACATGCCTAGAATTTTTAAGTGAGAAAATAGGAGTAAAATTTGCGCAGAGTGCTTTTCTATATCTGGGTATTGTTATCCATCTGTGGTGGTGTTGTTGTTTTTTCACATCAACCTTTCAAGCAGTGGACTGGACAAAATAACTCATCCAATGTGGATGATTTGCAAGTGCACTGTGGCTTGATGTAGGTGACGGTCGTTGGAGAGAATGTAAACAAGACCATGTTCACCAATCGTTGGTGACCCTACACCACAAGAAAAACAAACTGTAGCTTGCCTGACAATCGACACCTGAAGTCAGCCTTGTTGAAGTTGAAAAAGACGTTGTGGACACATTTTGTTGTTTTTGTTGATCACAAAATGGCAAAACCTGTTGACTGCTGTCATTACTTTTATACATGTTTTATGAAAGGGCCTAATTTCTTGATTGTTCTGGTTTTTCAAAATGTTTTGAACATATTACGCTGATCATCGCGCATTGTTTGTTACTGCAGGCCTTATGTTTGGGTGCAATGTAAGTCTTTATTCTGACCAAAATGTTTTTTTAGATATTTGGGCAGTCATCAGTGATCTCCGCCTATAATGAAAGGTTAATGAAATTACGCTCGGGTGTATTTTTATAAATTCATGACTGCAATAGTTTGCAGCACGCACACTTTTCGCTTGCGGCAACATTTGCCTTTTGTACATTTGGACTCACGAAAGGAAAGTGAGAGTATATGCAGGCTATGTGATTTGTAAAAGTTCTGCGGGCAGGCACATTGTTATTTTCACTGCTATGATGTTGTAAGGTCGTTCCATTTGAACAACTACACATAATAGTTTATGATAGGCCTACAAAATAGCTGAGGTTATGTCTACAACATTCAGGGGATCCAAAATTGATATTTTGCAGTTCTAACAATTTTATGCAGTATTGAATGATCTAGGTTATGCATACAAATCAAGTATGTTAGACGTCTTTAGGGAAGGTCTGTTTGAATATCAATATTATTTAGCTTTGATCAATGCTACTACATAAACGTTATTGAATATTTAATGTTTGACCATTACCTCTGTTGCATTAATTAAGATTATACAGGAACAGCAACGTGGCTGAATTGCAGTGTTTTGCTTAAAGGGGAAACAATTCCTGCACATGGTGGATGGTGTTTGCGCAATGTTCAAAAACACGTTGAACTTCACGAAATTTATTAAAGTTTATCAAGAGAAATTGCGCGTAGAGGCGAGTTTTTTACCATAAATGTTATAGCAATTTTGACATAACCTAGAATGAAATTATTTGCAAAAAAAGCCTTTCTTCTAACTTTCAGATTTTATGGCACGCATGAGCACTAAATATCTAAACCAAATGAAAATTTTTGCGTTAAGTAACGAAACAACGAAGGCTTGTTGGCAGTTGGGATCACTGTCTTACAAACACATTGAATTAAATTTTGGAATTTTTTACAACTTTGCATGCAGATGTAAAGAAATATTTTAAGTATACGTGTGGGCGACTGGGCGTCAGCCGTTTATTACGTAGTAGTTGTTTTTAGTGTCGTGGCATAATTAGTGGGTTAGGAATGTTTGTTACTTAGGCTATTTCATAGCTAACCAACACACTGTTAAGACAGTCATACTTCAGACAGTATACTACAAACGATTTTCAGATTTCGGAATCAGGATTTAGCTGCTAGACGACAGACTAAGTAAATTCCTTTGTTGTTTGAAAACCGCTTTTATGCTCTTTTCCGGAAATCTGTCAAATGGTACTTCAGTGCAGTCGTAAACATTCATGCATCGCAAATCGACTATTATGAAAAGGAGTTGGATGTCAGCCTCACCAGTCTTTGTTCAAGTCTCTACGCCTTATTGATGTTAGTTTGAAAGCTTGCAAGTGTGAAATTGTACTTTTTTGAAGGTCAGCAAGTATTAATTAGTGTCGAATTAAGCTGTAGAAGGGGGGCAATATACCGGTTTTAGAGTTTTGGTTGCAATTGGGACAACTTCTGCAGCCAGCAGTGCTGGAGGTGAGAGAGGCTTCTTTTTGATGAAGATCATTAAAACCAAACAGAGGTATGTAAATTTTATGCAGGACAGCTCGACGCTTCAAACATCTACAATCGACTAAATACATGAAATTCTATTTTCGTTTAAAAACAGATGAATTGTGGAAACTGGATAAATTGATGCACTGTAGCAGCAAAAAACAGCCAGTTGAAAATCTGACAAGGTTATGGAGCTTCATAATGAAAATAACGGCCAAAGAAAACCATATGAGCGACATGCAGCTTTCGTATAAACACTGGGTTTCTTCCAAGAACCGTTGCGTATTGGACTTTAAACGTATGTCAGCCACAAATGAAGATTTTGACTCAGAAGAACATTATATTTCATTGTTGGTTATTACATGTGATTTATGATGTTTTAGTTTCAGATGAGTACCTTTAGTGCCGTGTCGATTCCGTGATTACCATAGTGATTTGTTCCAAATCTTTTTTGTTTGAAATTACCTTCCTTTAATCGTTTCAGTGCAAGGTATTGCAGCTGATCATGGGCCCACGGTGCAGTTGGTGGATTTGGGTAAGGAAGAGTGGAATGACCCCTTAACCATCATTGTCAGATCCATTCTGGCCCGGAAGGGTACAGCACCTGACAGGGTTCCAAATTTGGGTTAAAGAATTTGTCAATTTTTCTGAGGGGTGTGTGACTTTTCGGTCTGGAAACATTTCCGTCATGACATTTCTGTACATAAACAACCAATCACATTTGTTTATTCAAAATAAATGCTTATATAGGCCGTCGAAATGTGACGCTAGCTGGTGTTATACAAACTCCCTTTGATGTTGCAGCGAAGTAACAAAACAATCTGACAGGTGAAATTTAACGTTAGTCGGTGTTATACCAAACTGATTTAAGTATCTTTGCAGAAAGGAAGGGACAGGTTGATACTGATGCTCAAGAAACAAGTAGAGCTTCCAAGTGTTGTAGGTACAGGCTACAAACAGGATTCCCACGCATTTTGAAAAATAATTTTCCATACTATTTCATTTCCTTTTCATTACTAAATTTAAGAAGTTCAATACCATTACTTCTCTTCGTTTTTCAAAATTCTTAATCATGAAACTCAATTTTGTACATTGCACAACACTGCATAAATAATGAAGTGCTTTGCCTTCAGTGAAATTCTGCTCGGATACTTGAGATTTCTTTTCCGTTTAGAATTTCCATACTTTTTCAAAAGCTAATGTACATTTTGGCAAAATTCAATACTTTTTCAAGGTCTTGAAAACCAATTTTGAAATTCAATACTTTTTCAATACTTCCAATACGACGTGGGAACCCTGTGCAACATTATTTCCTAACCAGTAAGATGCAATCAGTTGTTGTGTGCCACACAACTCTTTTTACTTGATATTTTGCAACAAAAAATTCAACGAATGTTTGTCATACCTACAGGCAAATCGAGCAAGAATATTTCTACTTATGCAATACTCTATCAAACCTTGTCTGCTAGGCACAGGCTACAACGTTTTTTCCAAACAAGTAAGGTGCAATCAGTTATGTGGGATCAGTTGTTGCATACCACACAACAACCTTTTTGTACTTGGTCTTTTCCAACAAGAATTTCCATGAATGTTTTTCATACCTACATGGATTAGCCCCAAAAATTTCAGGCAAATCGAGCAAAAGAGTTACGTAGTTTTTCATCGAACAACTTTACGTGCTGGGAGTAGGCTACAGCGCCTTTTTGAAAACAGTTAAACAACCTTTTCTGTACTTGGTATTTTGCAACGAAAATTTACACAAAGCTTCTGCACACCCAAGGTCATTCGCCCTCAAACGTTTAGGTGAATCAGGCAAGAATTCTCTGAGTTGTTTAGTGTCGCATCAAATACTTTTGTTACAAAACTGTATTCAATAGAATATGGTGTTATAAGTTGTGTGAAACATAACTTTTTTCACACCAGGTGTTTTGCCGTGAACATTTACAGAAGTGTTCTGCTTTTTCACACGCATCTTTCCTGAAAATTTGGGGTCAATTGAGCAAGAAATCGCTGAAATATTTAATTTTGAATCAAGCACCTGAACACCTGTTCTTGCATAAACAGTGCGTTGTCACATGAACATGGTTACACTACCTGGTGTGAAACATTTGGAAACTAACTCGACCAACGAGTGTATTAATTGCAGATACTACAATTTATTTTATTAAAATAAATCTTACAGTTCAGCGTGTAAGTAGCTAAATTTAAATATGAGGTACAAATAGTACATAGATTCTCTGTTCAAGTTTGCACAAACATTGTGAACTCACACTCCTTGAATTAGCTTAACAATGTTTCAAATAAACCATATTATACACAAACAATGAATTGCAAAGCCAGAGTGAGGAGGCTTTGTCAATAGAACTTTGACAATCCTCTCAGATTTTCATTTCTGGTTGAACATTTTTGCTTCATCTAATGTTTACATTATGCATATGTTAATTTACCTGTGAATCATAAGTTCCACCCATGGGCTCTTTCCATTCAACAGACAAAAAGTAGAATCCTTGCAAAGTTGACTGTAAGCTTGTTGCTGCTTTGGGTGCTGTCAAAACAAGGGTTTTTTATACTCCTGAACAGCACTAGCCAGAATACTCAAAACCAAAATCAGTTAGCAAATTGATTACAAGCACACAGACGAGAGTGGTTTGTTACACAATACAATCCTTTCAAAGAAAGAACACCACCGCAGTGTCAACCAGACCTGCTCTGGTGATTGATTTATTTTCTTCAGTTTCTGATGAAGTTCATCTTGACAGGTATTTTACTAATTAACTTTGTTAACAGAAAGACATCTTCCATAAAAACCCAGAAATCAGTGACTGTCTTCATTTAAGTGGTGTCTTCATCGAAACATCACAAACTAAAATTTTACTTTACTCACATGAAACACAGCTAAACAACACGTGCAGGCCTTTGTTCAAAATCATTTAGTTTCACTCTGTCACACCTGAACCAAAACCTTGTTAACTGTTTAAATCCATATCTAGCTTTCATTGCCAGTTCTTATGAACTAGTGGACATTGAGTTCATAAATGTTAAACAAATATCGTTTTGGAATGGTCAACCTTAAAAATTGTTAGATTAAGAAATTTTTGAACAGAAAACACAGTGCCACTCAATGTTTTTCGGAGCCCTTTCCTTCACCCATATTTTTGGGGTCATTTTGGTTCATGTTGCATGGCCTAGGGCCCAACTGCTAGGCCAAAGTATTTTGCTAAAGTTTTCATTGGAAACTAGGCTCGAGTCCAAGTCTTTTGAGCCTTTGATCGACTTTCTAGCGTTTCTGGTTCAAAAGTTATGATCTGAAATAAACAAATTAATTAATTATCTAATTAACTAATTAGTCAAAAAAATTTTTTAACTTAGATCATAACTTTTGAACCCGAAACCCCAGCAGGTCATCCAAAGTATCAAAAGATTCAGATTGTAGCCTATTTTCCAGTAAAAACTTCAGCGAAATACTACCACCTAACAGTTGGTGCCCAGTGCCAGGCAAAGTGGGCCAAGGTGGCCTAAAAGTCCTCCACTTATGACATCATTCACAAGAAACCCGAAACCCCCAAGCAAAAAAATTTTTTTCGAGTGCAGACTAGAAGACTTGCCGCATCTTTTGAGACTTTTACCGGGTCTGTAGAGCACACCGGACCGGAAAAATTCCCGCGCAAAGCCACGTACGTTTAGGCGTTTTTCTCGAAAATCCCTGAAACCAGCCGGACGCAAAAGAGTTAATTAACGCAAATTCTCTGTACTGTTCCTTTTGACGTGCAGCCCTCAGACTGCATCAAGTAGTGTGCAATATTTAGACCACTCTGCAATCGTCATATACCGGTCTATGACTTAACATTTGCTCTCAGGTTTTTACACGTTAGGCAGATGGATGCCTGCGCACCATGGCTGCCAGTTGGTTTGTTTTTTTCAACTCTTTTGGCCTTTTTTTTCAAAAAAAGCCTAATAAAATATGGCTTTTTTGGCCTTTTCTGTCGAATTCGAGTTTTTATGTCGATTTGGCAGATTTCTAGGCACTGTCCGATCCAAGACACTGTTTCTGGACAGAATGACAAATTTTCATTGGATACTCTGCACAAGAATTTATAATTTTTTGTTTCATGCTTCATGCTTTTAGGTTTGCAGTGTCAGGTTACTCTTAGCTAAACCAAAAGTTTCGAGAAGTTTACTAATGGACTGAGGTTTATTCATTTCATGTTCAAAATATATGTATACTGCCTTCCAAAAGTGCATTTGGGTGTTTTAAAGGTGTCATTATGCATTTATCTTGTGTTTGGCTTTCGTGGGTTCTATTTAACTTTTTTAAGGAATGATTTGGCTTTTTTTGCTTATGACTACCTGGCAACCCTGCTGAAAACAAATCAGGGAAGCCTACGTGCCGTGGTGATTGAATATGTTAGTGACCCAGGTTTGCGCAGAATCCGATGTTATACGTTTCTTATCACACTGAAGTATTGTCTTTGAACTGTGGTTTGAGCGTTGCAAAATATTGCCAGTGGTTATCGGCAATGAAAAACAAAAACATTTTAATCGGCCCAAAAAGGTCTTGTCCATCAAGCTCTTACTGAAATCCAATCAAACTTGGCTAGTAGAACCAGGGTTACATCTAGGAGGACTGTTTGGCTGTCATGACAGACCCCTTTACAATGCAGGTACTCAGCATTAAAGCCGATAAAATATCAAACACTGTCACTGCAGGTCTCTAATGCAGCTTTTTTGGAACAGGCAACAGCCCACATTTCCTTGGTAATGTTGCATAGTACTATTTCGACACAACAACGTTACTGCCTTGTCAAAACAGTGCCTATGCAGTGACATCAAACAAGCCACATTTCTGAACACTCGAAATTAACATTGCGTTGAACGCACATGTTTCTGAATTTCCTCCTCTGGCAGTCTGGCTCTGATGCTGTCAGAATCTCATACACTGCCACGCACGAGCTATTTTATAATATTTCGCTTCATGGTGAGAGGACAGTCTCCAATCACAATCATTTCGTTTTGCAGTTTCAGACTAATTTTATCTGCTGTTTACACCTACTAGGTTATGACAAAATAAATAAGTTTAGGCTTTCCTCAGCATCACGCCAAGTAAAGTGGGTTCATTTCCACTGAAACTATATTTTTATAACGAACTTATCATATTGAAAGGCGTAACAGCTAGCCTCAAATTGTGGCTGCATTATCTGAACAAAATATTAGTCAAGCGTCATATTTTGAAAAAAGCCTTTTTAGAATTAACACTTTGGCGTCCAGCCGCTTTCGGGGATTTTTGAGAAAAAAAACGCCGAAACGCTTGGGGCTTTGCGTGGGAATTTCTCCGGTCCAGTAAGCGCTACAGACCCGGTTAAAGGCTCAAACGATGCGGTAAGTCTTGTAGCTTGCACTCAAAATAATTTTTTTGGGTGGGGTTGCGTATTTTTTGTGAGTGACGGCATAAGTGGAGGACTTTTAGGCCACCTTGGCCAACTTCACCTGGCCCTGGGCTCAAAATGTTAGATGGTAGTATTTTGCTGAAGTTTTTATTGGAAACTAGGCTACAATCCGAGTCTTTTGATACTTTGGATGACCTGCTGGGGTTTCCTGTTGGGTCAAATCATTATAATCCAACAAGG